>JAEEGF010302929.1_pt1 | contig 18144 bp, 18 predicted proteins | sample 9134171 | NCBI WGS metagenome assembly JAEEGF01 (sample SAMN16246542, study PRJNA631951) | gut metagenome | biome: gut microbiome; feature: rumen; material: AP-attached | host: Bos | place: Iran: Karaj | collected 2018-10
GAACACGATATCAAGTTGATCCCGCAATACATGATATCGTGTTCACACCTGCTTCAAGTAACTGTTTCATTGAAATAACGCTCATTTTCTACCTCCATTTGGTTAAGCTTCCGTATACGGTAAGTGAAGAGCATGTCACTCGCTTCCAACTTTATTGAAAATAAAGCACCGGGAAGCGATCACCGAATACGTGTTTTATAGTCACAACGTTTGAATTATATCACGCGAAACCGCACTACACAAGCCTTTTTTGCGATTTTTGACCATTAGATTAATTTTTTATAAAATTCAGACATTGTAGTACTAATTTACTTATATTTTTATACAAAATTCAGTCAATTTTCTTGCGATTTTCCGTCAGTTCGTCTATAATATTAAAAGAATCAAATTTGTGTAAAGGAGTAATAATATGTTTGATAGAATATTTGCCAAATATCTTGTAGACAACAATAAGTTATCTGCAAAGGAATTGGGCGAGGTTTTCTCAACTCAGGAACAGAAACGTGTTCGTCTCGGTGTTATTGCGGTATCAGAGAAGCTTATGACTATCGATCAGGTAGAAGAAGTCAATCAGTTACAGGCAATTTATGACAAGCGTTTTGGTGATATAGCCGTAGAAAAAGGCTATCTTACCGATGAGCAGGTGAGCCGTCTTCTTGTTCTTCAGGGCAATTCATTCTTAGCATTTATTCAGGCAGTAGTCGATGCGGGATTTCTCACGATGGCAGAATGCAACGAAGCCCTTGATTCATATCAGAAGGCTAACAATTTTACTCTTATGAATATGGAAGACCTTAAGAGCTGTGACGTTGACAGAATCATCCCCATATACGTATACGATCAGCCTGAGGTGGTTCAGAAACTGTGTGGAACAATGGTTCGTACAATTTCCAGACTTATTGATTATCATGTATACATCAAGAGACCTTCTGTAGAAAAGGAGATTCCTTACAAGTCCATCTGTTTGCAGAGTGTATTCGGCGAGCATCGTTTTGTTACTGCACTCGCAGGAGATCATGAAGGTCTTAAAGATGCAGCTGTCGGCTTTGCGGGAGCCGATAACATCATTGAAGATGAAGACAGCCTTGATGCAATGTGTGAATTGATTAACTGTGTTAACGGCCTGCTTTCAACGGATATGAGTAACCGGAGCGTGGAGATTGATATGGAAGCTCCGGATTCTCGCTGGGAAGAAGGTTCTATAAAAGGGGATTCAATCCTCCGTCTGCCTATGGTTATATACGGCAAGGAAATCGATCTTTTGGTCGCATATGATCAGGAATTTAGTATTTAGGAGGTTGCACTGATGGCAAAAATAATGATTATAGATGACTCAAGAATATTGAGAAGAATCTTGACTACCACTCTCACAGATGCCGGACATGAGGTTGTTGCCGATGCCGGTAACGGTAAAGAAGGACTTATGCTTCTTGATAAGGTTACACCGGATCTTATTACTCTCGACATTACGATGCCGGTAATGGACGGTCTTGAAGCACTTCCAAAAATCAGGGAAAAGAGCCCTTCCACCAAGGTGATTATGGTCAGCGCAGCAGGACAGAAGAATAAGGTTATGGAAGCTCTTAAGCTTGGTGCAAGAGATTTCCTCCAGAAGCCTTTCGAGCCTGAAAATGTCATTGAGATTGTTGATCGTGTTATGGCTCAGCCATAGGTCATCCTATAGAACATTTACTATTCGGTTTTGATGTGTTTAGTATTAACCGGACATAAAAAACGGATTCCATTTGGAATCCGTTTTTTATATTTAATACATCTTATCTTTATTTGGAACTTATAATCTTAGCGATTTCCTCTTCGCTTGCATTCTTGGGTATCTCGTGAGAACCTGCTCTGATTCTTCTGTCATATCCGTTAGCGCAAAGGTATTTATCAAATTCCCCTGCGTTCTTAACAAGACCGGCAGATTCAAGATTCCTTGCAACCGTATCGGATCCGCTTCCGCTCTTAACCTCAAAGAGTACATACTCCTCTGTATTCGCCTGTTCCGGTGTCGGTTCCGGCGTCGGCTCGGGAGTAGGTTCCGGTGTTGGCTCCGGAGTTACTTCCGGTGTGGGTGTTGGAATCTCCTCTTCTGTCTCAGGCTCGGTCGCCTCAACCGTCTCTACAGGAACCGTGCTTTCTTCCACAAGAGTCTCAGCCTCTTCCTCAGTGAGTTTCTCTTCTGCGGCATTGGCCAAAAGAGTGCTTTCTTCAACCATACCCAGTTGTTTAGCTTTTTCTTTTATTTCGGCATCGGACATTGTCTTTTTATTGTTCATGGATGCACAGATACATATGGCAGCCGCAACAATAACGCCTAAACCGATACCTCTCAAATAATATCTTAACTTCATAATCTCTATGCTTGATACAGGTCTAGTACAAGCTTAACCTCCCCTATACCCAGGCCAAGTTCTTTTGCTATGGCCATATTAGATTTTCCTGCATCATGCAGTGCAATAATTCTGTCTTTGTTATTATTGCTGTCTTCACTGTCGGAAGCAAACATAAGCTCAATGCCGCTGTCTGCGGAAGGAGCATCAATAACAGGTGTTACAGAAACTTCTTCAGCCTTCTTTGGCTCTGAAGTCTCATCCACTGTCTCGCTTACAGCCTTCTTAGCCTTTGGAGCAGCTTTCTTCTTGGGCTTTTCTTCTTCCTTCTTATCTTCCATCTCTACTTTAGGAGCTGTAATTGGTTCAAGATCAACCTTAGGACTTTCAGTCTTTACTGTTTCAGCCGCTGTCTCCTCTGCAGGCTGAACCTTCTTTACAGGCTCCTTACGGCCAAAGAGACTGAGTTTGGGCTTGTCTTCTGTCTTAGGAGCATTTACCTGCTCATTCTGAATATTACGTACACTCTTCTCAAGCTGATTAAGTTCAGCAGCCGTTGTCTTAACCTGGCTGTGCTTATTGTTGAGCATATCATATAAAAACATGGCCTCTTCATGATTCTTATGAATCTTCTCAAGGACATTGTCGGAATATTCGTTGATAGCCATCATCTTCTCATTGGTGAGTCGATCCATGGCTCTTTCCATCTTATCACGATTGTCGTTGATACTTTCTTCGGCCGCCTCTTCCAGATTGTATCTGAACTTAGCAACCTCTTTTTCAACCATTTCCTTAACTACTTTTTCTTCAGTAGCTCTTGATATCCCCCCGGTAGTCTCACCACCCTTATCCGGTATAAAAAAGCTCACCGTAAAGAGCAATGCTCCCACAACTAATATTATTATTTCAGCTATTGTCATTGTTTTATATGTCCTTAACTATATTTTTATATCGAAAGACGAATAACCCTTGGATACTACCTTACCTTCGGTTTTCTTTTCGTCATCTTTCTTTTTTCAGTCTTTTCCGCCATCACCGGCATATTCATTGTCACCATAACCGCTGGCATTGAATTTTCTCTGGTGGTTGTCCATGTCGTCTCGGCGCTGTACGTTGGTTAGTTTTGAATTTACCTCCTGCTGAAACTGGTTTTCGAAGTTGGTCTGATCCACCATCGGTTTTGCCTGCTCATTATGTCTTTGAGATACATAATCGTTGATGCCTGTCATGGCAGTATTCAGTTCAATGTTTCCTATTGGCATAGGCCCCTCTTTTCTCCCCGGTTGGGCATGACTCCGACTAGTTCATTCCTACCATTCTTACATCTCCGCGATCCTTAATAAAACGGCAATACTTAACGCTTTCTTTAATTATCTTGGACACATCGGATATGCATATCTTAACGCCCGGATACACCGTATCCCTGACAACGACCTGTGACTTTTTCTCATCATTCAGGAGTGCAGTAAGTTCTTCCATTTCTTCCAGATAAGCCTTCTGCTCTCTCTTCTTATCCTTTACTATCTGTGCAAGGCCTTTGATATTGTCAATCTGCTCGGGAGCAAGTGTCTTGCCTGCGGCATATTTGTCTCTTGCCGCTTCCATAATTGGAATTGCCCTGTTAATGGTCTTCTCGTTGGCTTCGATCAGATCCTTGAGCTCCTTATGACGTCTCTTGACGGTAGGACTTATACCGATCTCCACGGTTGTGTCCGTACCCATGTCGGATCCGAGTATCTTGGAATCCACAGCGATTGTTGCGCTTACTTTTCCCCCTGAAATGAAGCCTCGCTTACCGTTGACGTGAACTTCCGTTCCGGCAAGTATCTCACTGTGCATTATTGAACCGGATTCAACATATCCGGCTGCTTCCACATATGAATTCTCTATAAACTGTGCGATTACATTACCGCCGGCTTTGAGCTTGCCTTTGCTCATGCCGTTCATTCCTCTTGCTATGGTAATATTACCGCCGGCTATTATCTCGGCACCTTCCACAACGCCTCTTACTTCAACATTGCCTTTTGCATGTACCGAGAAGTTGGTGGCCACATTGCCGTTAACCTGCACATTGCCTTCGTATTCTATGTTACCTGTTGATGTATCCACATTCTCAACCTGCATAACGTTAGATACGAAGACTCTGCCGTCTACCAGGCTTACATGGCCGTCACAGTTGGAGAATATCTCATTCTTATCTTCGGACAGAGTAATGTTACGTCCGAATCTTAAGACTTTCTTTCTTACGTCCTTCGGTTTGATTCTGGCGCCCATCACATCAGAGCCGTATTTACCCGGCACTTCTCTGTGAAGTCTTGCCAAGAGTTCGTCCTTACCCACATGATTGATAATATTCAGGTGGAAGAAGTCAACGCTTCCGTCTTCAAGGAGAGTCGGTCTGGCCTTCAGGTCTGTATTAAACATATATTCAATATATGCATCCTGACCCTGAACAGGCTCCTTTCCTCTGGCAACGACAATCTCCTGCATATAATTTCTGTCTCTGCAGAAATTATTTATGGCCTCGGTATCTATACCGAATTTTATTCCCTTGTGTTTGAGATCTCCCATGATCTCTTCCGCGTCCATTTTTTCTCCTTTATCCGAAGGAGGCAGAAAACGGGCAACACAAGTCATACCCTCATCCCTTACTTCCATAAGCATGGCTTCGCGCAAAGGAAGCATTGTTTTATTATTTATCTCAACTACGGTCTCCGCATTAAGGGATGATATGGCCGCACTTATCTCAGGAACCTGAAAATCCACATTGTGATAGTTCAGATATTCTACCACATCATTGATGCTTATTCCTTCTCCGTCATCTGTGGCCGGAACAAGCCTCAATTGTGTGCTTCCCTCTGCACATATGACCTGGAACATTCCATTCATATACAGTCCCCTTTACTAGTATCAATAACCACCGGTAAGTACATTCATATATGAACCGAGTTTTGTCTTCATCTTGGTCAGAGCCTTTGTATGAAGCTGTGACACTCTCGATTCCGATACTTCCAGTACCGCGCTTATTTCCTTTAATGTCATCTCCTCGTAATAATACAATTCAATGACTCTTCTTTCTTTTTCAGTGAGCAGATCCAGAGCCTGAACAAGCATCTTCTTAAGTTCCTGTTCTTCTACAACTTCCTCCGGCTGCATAAAATGACTTGATGCATTCCGTCCGCTGGGAACATCACTTCCCGATTCCATGAATTCATTTAGGGAAACAACATTTGTAACCTTTAACTGTGACTGCCAATCAAGGTATTCATCGGATGTTATTCCCAATTTTGCAGCAAGCTCCTCGTCCGTAGCCGGTCTTCCGAATTCTGTCTCAAATTCCTTACAAGCCGCATCTATCTGCTTCTGTTTTTGTCTGACCGTCCTTGGTATCCAGTCCATCTTACGAATCTGGTCAAGGATCTCTCCTCTTATTCGTAAAGATGCATAAGTCTCGAATTTGTTCTGCATTGAGGGATTATATTTATCGATAGCATCGATAAGTCCGAATATCCCGTAGCTCACCAAATCCTCGTATTCCACATTGTAGCCAAGATACATGCTCAGTCTTCCGGCAACTATCTTTACAAGAGGCGCATATTCAAGTATAAGTTTTTCACGTAAATCTGCGGAACGTAACCTGTTATAATCTTTCCACAGCGTAGCTCTTCCGGCTTCGTCCATACATCAACCCACCCCGGTCACACTAGTTCTCTTCTTCCAAGTCAGCTTCTTCAGCTTCCTCTTCCTGATCATAATCAGCGGTCTCTTCGTCCTGTAAAGAACCGTCTCCTGTCTGACCTGCTTCAATATCTTTTGCGTCTTTTTCTACAACTACACCCTCTTCACGGGCTCTTTGTTCTTCTTCCTCTTCAATCTGTTCCTCAAATTTGTGGATTATCTTCTGCACTATAATCCCCAGAACATAGAACAGAATAAGTACCCCTGCAAGTATCCACAGCATCGTCGAAGTCTCATATTTTAAGACATATGTGATCACGCTGGTGATTGCCCCGGCAAGCAGCATTATGAGGACCGGAAGAAGTTTCAGTTTTGTGCTCATTATTTTCTTCTTACCTTTAGCAAAAATAAATACTCATATTAAACGCCAATAAGGCAAGGGCCCTAAATGGTCTTAGGATCCTTACCTATTGCTCTTATCAGATATTCTCCGGTCTCCGGATAGAATATTACGGTTCTACCAAAGTTCTCTCCGGTGTCCTCGGCAATCAGCTTGATGCCAAGCTCTTTAAGCTTTGCCTTGACCGCCTGAACGTTTCTCTCTCCTACCTTCAATGTCGGAGAATCTTTATTGACTGAGAACATTTGGGCACCGCCCGCTATTTTTGCTACCAGTCTTTCTTTCTTTGCACCCTTTGCCAATACCATCTTAAGAAGTGCCTCAACACCTGTATCGGCAAACTTTGCTGTATTAGAATTGTTGGAAATCGCTGTACTGTCCGGAAGCATTACATGTACCATTCCGCATGTCTTTATGCTCGGATCATAAAGAACGACTCCAACACATGAACCCAGTCCCAATGTGATGATACTGTCGGGACTGACGCAGACATTCATATCTGCCATTCCAACCTTTATTTCCATAAGTATCGCTCCAGATTAGTCCGTAATAATTCCCAATGCCCTAAGTATCTTTTCGTATGACTCCATATCCGGAATCATGATAAAAAATCCGTCAATATCAATATCATCGGATATCTGCGACTGAATAAGCAAAATCTTGTCGCCCATAATACCAAATTCTATTGCTGGAACACTAAGAATCGCTCCGGCCATATCTATTGCCAAATCAGGAATCGAAGGATAAATACAAAGATTCGTAAGAGTTGACAAAGCGTTCAGGTATGAACCTGTGATGATGTTGGATATCTCTTTGAAAGCAGATACTTCCATCTCTCCGAATTCATCGGAAGCCATGTCACCCATAAGTTTCTTTACAAGGTGAATGGCGATCTCTTTCTTTACAAGAAAGAGAATACTTCCCGTTATATCACCTTCAACTGCCAGATACGCACCGGCCATCTCCTGTTCTTCGCCTCCGAGTAAGGTGCCGACATCCTTAAAGTCAAGTACTCTGACCTGAGGAACCTTCATATCGACCTTACACTGCAAGAGGGAAGCAAGAGCTGTCGTTGCATTACCTGCACCGATATTACCCAATTCCTTCAACACATCAAAATATGTGGTGGAGATTGTCTCCAAAGATAATTCGCTCATAGGCTACTCCTCTTTATTTGCTTTCTTTTCCATTATAACCGTATTGAGGTCGAGAAGACTTACAAGAGAGTCCTCAAGTTTACCGACGCCCATAACAAAGTGCTGTGTTGCCTCGTCCTTGGCATCATATTTCATCATCTCAATATGAGAATCATCCAGAGTAACAACCTCTTTTACAGCATCAACAATAAGACCGATCTTGCCGTACTGCTCGATCTTGATAATAATAAATCTCGTGTTCTTGTCGTCTTCAATCTCTTCAAGACCCATCTTAAGTCTGAGATTCATAATAGGAATTATCTCACCACGGATATTGATTACGCCCTTTATATAATCGGCAACGTTAGGAACACGTGTAACGTGCTGAGGTCTTACGATATTATCAACATAGCTGATATCAATACCGTAGAGTTCCTCGTCCAGCTGTATCTTAATGTATTGAACCAATTCTGACTTTACTGCTAATTCTTCCATGTCGATTCCTCCTTTTAAATAAGTGCATTGGGATCAACGATAAGAGCAACATCTCCGTTACCGAGAATTGTTGCACCGCTGATTATCTTGCTCTTATTGATGTACTTGCCTAAAGACTTGATAACGATTTCCTGCTGTCCTGTAAGTGAATCGATAACAAGACCTGCCATCTTATCACCTTTCTTAACGATAACAACAACAAGATCATCATCCTTGCCCTTCGTAGACTCGCAGCCAAGTACTTCATTAAGGCGAATGATAGGAACAATATCTCCTCTGAGGTTGATAACTTCTTTCTGCTGAACTGTCTCAATCTCATCAGCCTTGATATTCTCAAGAGTCTGAATGTTACCCAGAGGGATAGCATATTTCTCGCCACCCACGTTAACCATGAGTGTCTGGATAATAGCAAGTGTAAGAGGAAGTCTGATGGTCCATGTGCTTCCGACGCCAAGCTGGCTTCGTACTTCTACTTCACCTGAAAGAGATTCGATCTTGCTCTTAACAACATCAAGTCCAACGCCTCGTCCGGAAATATCCGAAACAACCTTGGCTGTTGAGAAACTTGGAAGGAAGAGAAGGTTGATAATCTCTTTATCAGACATAACAGAAGCCTGTTCTTCTGTAATAACGCCTCTTTCAAGAGCTTTCTTCTTAACGGCTTCTACATCGATACCGTTACCATCATCTCTAACCTCGATTACAACGTTGTTACCATCCTGATAAGCATCTAAGAATATAGAACCTGTCTCCGGCTTGCCTCTCTCCTTACGAAGAGCAACATCACCTTCAATACCATGATCGGCTGAATTACGAAGCAAGTGCATAAGAGGATCACCGATCTCATCAACCACTGTCCTGTCAAGCTCTGTCTCCTCACCTGTCATGTAGAGTTCCATCTTCTTACCGAGTTTCTTCTGAAGGTCTCTGATCATACGAGGGAATTTGTTAACAACGCTCTCGATAGGAACCATTCGAACCTTCATAACCGACTCATGAAGATTGGTAGTAACATTTTCAAGGTATTCTATATGTTCATTTACATTTGTATTCTCATTGCCGGCCACATTGGAAGTAGCTGCCGCAACAAGTGAGTTCTTGGCGATAATAAGCTCACTTACCAGGTTCATGAGATCATCGAGTTTTTCGATGTCCACACGAACTGTACGGTTAACAACAACCTTTTTCTTCTCAGCAACCTTACCGGTCTTGTCTGCACCCTTGTCAGCTGCAACAGCTGCATTGGCAGTCTTCTCGGCAACTTCTTCTTTCTTGTCTTCAGCAGCTTCTGCAACGGGTACATCCGGCAGATCCACCATTCCGCCTACTGCATCACCGATTTCGGATACGCTCTTTGCTGCCTTAACAACAGTATCTATATCAGCATCCGTAACCACGATAATACTGAAATCAAAATCAAACTTCTCATCTTCAATATCCTGTGCCGAAGGAGATGAAACAATAATCTCACCAAGTTCTTCAAGGGATTTGAATACAAGGAAAGCTCTTGCCGCCTTCAGGATACATGTCTCCTGGACATTAACGGTTATACCGATAATATTCTTGCCTGATTTCTTGGCAGCTGCCATAACACCAAGCTGGTCTTCCGTGAACTTGATTTCTCTCCACTTTTCATTGCCTGCCGCAGGCGCTGCTTCTGCTGCTTCAGCTGCAGGTGCTGCCTCGGCTTCTTCGGAAGCCGCACTTTCCTTCGGAGCGTCATCGCTCTTGCCACCGCTCTTAAGGAAGTCATTGAGAGCCTTGATAATATTCTCATTATCATTGGTTCCCTCATCTGCCGAAGACTGGATATTGTCCAGATATTCTTCAAGTGCATCAAGACACTGGAAAATAGTATCAATAATGCTTGCATTAACCTTAACGGTACCGTTACGAACCTCAGAGAACACATTCTCCATATCATGTGTCAGGTTCTGCATTCTCTTGTAACCCATGGTACCCGCCATACCTTTAAGGGAATGAGCTGCACGGAATATCTCATTGACGGTATCCATGTTGTCGGGTTCCTGTTCCAGTTCGAGAATCTGGGTGTTCAGATTCTGCAAATGTTCTTTTGTCTCGTCGATAAAGATCTCCAGATATTGGCTAACATCCATTTTTCGTTACCCCCACGTGTAAAATGATTTCCTGTGCAATGGATGACAAATCAACCACTGAGTCGGACAAGCCGGCTTTAACAGCTGCTTTCGGCATTCCATACACAACACAACTACTACCTTCCTGAGTAATACAAAATATCTTCTGTTTTTCTTTCAGATGAGCGATTCCCTCTGTTCCGTCGGCTCCCATACCTGTCATAACAACACATACAACTTCGTCGTATCCGCATCCGACAAGTGATTCGTACATGTAATTGGCACAAGGCTTAACTCCTTCTCTTAAGGGTTCATCGGTATAATGAACGGTAACCTTGTTGCCTGTCTTAACAAGATTCATATGCATTCCGGATTTTGCAACGTAGACCGTAGATTTTTCAAGAACATCACCTTCCTGAGCTTCAACAACATGAATAAGACTCATGCTGTCAAGTCGCTCTGCCAGTGACTTCGTGAAACCGGCCGGCATATGCTGGACCATAACAACAGGTGCGTTAAGATCTTCCGGCAAAAAAGGAATGACATTCTGTAATGACTTGGGGCCTCCTGTTGATACCGCAAGTGCAACAATCTTGTTGCCGCTTATCCTGCCCGCCTGCTTACGTACAATATTCTCAACCTGAGAAAGACTTTCTTTTGTCTTCTTCTTAAGGTCGGAAACTCTGCTTCCTGCTTCGAGCTTGGCCTCACATACAGCGTTAAGAGTTCTTAAGAACTGCTTGCTGAATTCTTCGTCCTTACATTTGAAAGACCATTCCGGCTTATGAATAAAGTCAAGAGCTCCAAGTTCCAGCGCCTCCAATGTAACAGCTGCGCCGTCCATGGTAGTCGTACTGGCCATCATAACCTTTGCCTTGATTCCCTGGTTGTTCATCTCCTTAAGGAGCTGAATACCATCCATCTGCGGCATATTAACGTCGAGAACGACCGCATCGTACTCGGTAACTTTCAGTAATGACAGGGCTTCGAGACCGTTTCTGGCCTCGTCAGCTACGACAAATCTCTCATCCGACTTTATTATATCACCAAGCACTCTTCTCATAAGTGCAGAATCATCAACAACAAGAATTTTTTTCATTAAAAGCCTCTCTTATTCCTTCTGTTACGTCTTTCTTCCTCAAAAATGAACTGAATTATCTCTTCTCTTTCATCATTGTCAAGATTCATATACTGAACACGGTGTTCATACTCACCGGGTCTTGATTCAAGTTCCTTAACATCAAGTATCTTGCATGCAATCTCGTAATCCTTTACGGTACCCTTGATCAATAAATGATACTTACAATAGATTACGCTGTCTTTTTCATACTTGTATGAAGATACAAATCTGAGTCCTCCGCCGCTTATATCAACGATGATGCTTCTCTTTAAGGGAAGTCCGGGAATGAGATAGTTCTTATGCTGCTTTGCTGCTTCTATCTCTTCTTCCATCAATCCTCTTGTATCCATATCAAGAGCACAGCTGTATCTGTAGTATTCTCTTCTCTGATATTTACGAAGATTGGTCTCCAGCTCCACTAAAAGAATGTAAACATTATTGCTCTTATATCTGTCGATTATTCTTCCTATACATTCGTAGAGACCGAATTCGGTATAGAAATACATCTCGTATTCCGCATCCACAGGCAAAAGAATAAGTTTTGTCTGCTCTACGGGCATAAGAATCTCCATTCTGTCTTCCGAAAGAATGTCAAACACCTTACTCTGGTATGTCCTTTCCTCTTTCGTTTCTTCGCTAAGCCTGTTACGTCTAACTGCATTCAACTCCAGTTTTTGTCCGGGCACCACATATTTTTCTATCATACGGTTATTGTCTCCCTGTTAGCTAAGTTTTTTTCCTGTCACTATATGTGAAAAGAATGCTGCCATTCCTCTTTTCTTAACATCGGCGTTCAATTCTCTGTTCATAAGAGTTGCGGCTATCATCTCATAGCTCTTTGCCGATTTTGCCATGGGATTGGCAAGTGACACAGGTGTCTGCTGCATTACGGCCTGTGACAGTTTATCGTCCTGGGGTATTGCCCCAAGGTATGTTATGGGCAGTTTCAGATACCTCTGAACAACCACATTCAGCTTATTGAAAAGTGCGTTACCGTCTTCCGGTTTCTCGACTTTATTGGCTATCACTTTTATCTTGGACTCATCCTTTGAGAATCTGGGATGTCTGTTGAGAGCCTTCAAAAGCGAATAGGAATCCGTTATGGAAGTAGGTTCCGGAGTAGTTACAAGCAGAATCTCTCCGCTGGCAACCAGGAATTCCAAAACTGCATCGGATATACCCGCTCCGGTATCAATAATAATCACATCTGCGATTGCATCAAGTTCCGCAAGATTCTGAATGATATATATGAGATAATCCCTGCTTAAGTTGGATAATCCCGCTATACCGCTTCCTCCGGATATAAAGCCCACATCTCCCGGGCCCCAGGTGATTATTTCTTTAATGTTTTTGCCCTGATATATAAGGTCACAAAGATTATGCTTGGGTACCGTTCCAAACATGATCTCTATATTGGCAAGGCCAAAATCCGCATCCAGAATGATAACTCTCTGTCCCATCTTACGGAACTGAATGGCAAGATTGATGGCCGTATTGGACTTGCCGACACCGCCCTTACCGCTGGTAACCGTAATTACTCTGGCCAGAGGTCGCTTCTGATTGTTATTGGCCTTTATAATATTTCTTAACTGTTCTGCCTGATCCATAGATCCTCCACGCTTTGCAGATGACAAAGCTTTTGAAGATTTTTATTTTCCCCTGACACTTATTTCTGATTGCCGCCCAGTATGGATTTTACCGTTGTCTGCGGATTGAATTTGTCAATATCGTCCGGAACGTTCTGTCCGTATGTGACATAGGACAGGTCCGCACCCGTATAGAGCCTCAGATTGAGAAGGTTACCAAATGCCGTAGTCTCATCCAGTTTTGTGAAGATGATCTTATAGTCGCTCATTGCCTTGTATGTATCCGCAATATCAATAAGATCCCTGTATTTTGTTGTGGCACTGAGTACCAGGTATACTTCACATTCTGCCTTATCATCCACGGAATGAATCATGGCATTGGTGTTATTTCTCTGTTCCTCGTTGTGATGAGAATGACCGGCCGTATCCACAAGAATATAGTCATATTCATGGAATTCTTCCAGCGCCTGCTCTATCTCATCGGGACTGTAGATTATTCTGAAAGGTATCTCAAGAATATTGGCATAAGTTCTGAGCTGTTCAGCTGCCGCTATTCTGTATGTATCGCCTGTAAGCAGAGCAACTCTCTTCTTTTCTTCAAGACAGAGTTTTGATGCTATCTTAGCGATTGTAGTGGTCTTTCCAACACCTGTGGGACCTACAAAATACACAATCTTAGGTCCTTTTTCGGCTTCCGTTATTATTGTTGGATTCCCGAATTTAAGGATCATCTTCTGCTATATGTTTGTCAGCATATAATCAAAAGGCATATTGGGCTTGTTGGTCTTCTCCGCCTCCTCGATGATACTGTTGGCATATTTTTCATTAACCTCATTGTCTATCATCATGTTATAGAGAAGCTTTTCGAACTTCATCTGCTCGTTCTGCTCTTCGGGACTAGCTGTCTCTTCCGAATCATCCAAGTTAGATGTCTTATCGAATTTCTGCTTAAGAAGTGATTCGAGAGTATCCAGTTTTTCTTCTATAATCTCTCTTCTCTCGGCAGCTTCCGTCGCTTCGGGAATAATATCCGGCTTGATTTGATTCTGAACGCGTACGGGCTTTGTATCAACATATACCTCTCCGCTTGCATCCGTGGAAAGATTGAGGTTGCTGCCCACAATCTGTCCCTGCGCGGGATTGTTTGTGACAGGTCCTGCCATTGTCTGGGGGCCTGCTACAGTGCTCATGGCCACTCTTTCCCTGTTGGCATTGATTTCTCTCTGCTTTGCTGCCAGCTGTTCAAGGGCTGTCATAGTGGGAGCCTTGGGCTTCTCACTTTCTTCTTCCAGGGCAACGGTCACTTCCACGAGCGGAGACGCAAAGACACCCATAAGGCCTTTTCTCTTCACGTTCCTTACGTTCATGATAACTACGGATTCGCCCAATTCTTTTTTGGCCATTTCCTTAGCTTCGGATTCAGTTTTTCCTTGAAACTTTTTGATTATCATGCAGTTACCATCCCAACAGACTGCAATTCTACGTTGGTCTCAACTTCGTTGTAGGATACAACTATCAGATCCTTGTAGTAGTCCTCTGTTAATCGTTTAAAATATATTCTTACTATGGGAGATGTGATAACAATCGGCATCTTTCCCATATTTTCAAGCTTGTTGATTCCTTCCTCCACAGACTTGATGATAGCCTTGGTGGTATCGGGATCCAGATTGAGATATGCTCCCTGCTCGGTCTGCTTAACCGAACTCATTATCTTCTGTTCAAGCGCCGGATCAAGTGTCAGTACGCTGGTAGTATCATTAGGCGGAAAATACTTGCTGGATATCGCTCTCTTTAGAGACTGTCTCACGTATTCCGTAAGAATATCCGTATCCCTTGTGGTGGGTGCATAGTCCGCCAGTGTTTCGAATATTGTAAGCAGATCCCTGATGGATATACCTTCTTTGAGAAGATTCTGAAGTACCTTCTGCACATCGCCGATACCAAGCAGCTTGGGAACCAATTCTTCCACAAGAGTAGGATTGGTATCCTTGATATTGTTGACAAGATTCTGCGTATCCTGTCTGGTAAGCAGTTCCGCAATATGCTCTCTTATAACCTGAGTCAGGTGAGTCGCTATTATCGAAGGCGGATCAACAACCGTATAACCCATACTCTCCGCACGCTCTCTCTGATTCTCGCTTATCCATATGGCAGGCAGATGGAATGAAGGCTCAAATGTGGGAATACCCGTTATCTCTTCTTCCACATATCCCGGATTCATTGCCATATAGTGATCAAAAAGAATCTCACCTTCCGATACCTGTATACCCTTGATCTTGATGATGTACTGATTGGGATTGAGCTGAATATTATCTCTCAGTCTTATAATCGGAACAACAGTACCCAGTTCAAGCGCAATCTGTCGTCGTATCATTACAACTCGGTCAAGGAGATCTCCACCCTGGTTGACATCGGCTAAAGGAATGATTCCGTAACCGAATTCAAGTTCAATAGGATCAACCTGTAAAAGAGAATTGACATTTTCCGGTTGTCTTATCTCTTCCGCAGCCACTTCCTCTTCGGAAGTCTCATCCTCTATCTTGGCTGTTTCCAACGTACCCTGCATGATACGCGCAACAACTATGAATACAACACCCAAGGTGATGAATATTATCGGATTAAGAGGTGTTACCACTCCGAGAAAGGCTATTATGGCACCGACTATGTACAAAGCTCTCGGTACGCCGAAAAGCTGACTTACCAGTACAGTACCGAAATCCGCATCTTTACTTCCCTTTGTTACCAGAATACCTGTTGAAAGAGATATCAAAAGCGAAGGTATCTGAGACACCAGACCGTCACCTATGGTAAGGATGGTGTATTTTGAAACGGCATCTCCCGCAGTCAGTCCCTGTCTGAGCATTCCCATGGCTATACCACCGATAATGTTGACAGCTGTTATGATGAGACCCGCCGTAGCATCTCCTTTTACGTACTTAACGGCACCGTCCATGGAACCGAAAAAGCTTGATTCGTCCTGAATCTTCTGTCTTCTTTCTTTGGCTTCCTTGTCGGTTATGGCACCCGTATTCAGATCGGCATCGATAGCCATCTGCTTACCGGGCATGGCATCAAGAGTGAATCTTGCGGTTACTTCCGCAACTCGCTCGGAACCTTTATTGATGACCATGAACTGTATGATTATCAGGATTACGAAGACAATGGCTCCGATGATCAGATCACCGCCACCCACATATTCTCCGAAGGTCTGTACCACGTTACCTGGATTACCTGTTTTAAGAATAAGTTTGGTCGAGGATACATTGAGTCCGATCCTGAAAATGGTCGTAAAGAGCAACATTGTGGGGAAGTAGGACATGTCCAGTACTTCCTTGGTGAACATTGTTGTAAATAGTATTGTGAAAGCGAGAGATATATTGATTGCCAACAATATATCCAGCAGCCAGGATGGTATGGTTATGATGAACATAATGAAAGCCGTAAGAATATATATAGCTACGCCAACATCGGCTCTTTTCAATTGTTCATCCTCCTTCCTTTATATTCTTCCCTTTGTGTGATATACAAACGCAAGAACTTCGGCCACCGCCTGATACAATTCGGGAGGTACCTGTGCATCCACATCCACATTGGCATACAGCATTCTTGCCAAAGGCTTGTCTTCTACAATTTCAATATCATTCTCTCTTGCAATATCTTTGATCTTCTGTGCCAGATAATCGGCTCCCTTGGCAAGCACCACAGGTGCCGGTGCCTGTTCCGGATCGTATTTAAGAGCAACGGCATAATGCGTAGGGTTGGTGATGACAACATCTGCCTGAGGCACTGCCTGCATCATACGTCTCTGACTTACTTCTCTCATCTTCTGACGTATTCTTCCCTTAATCTCCGGATTACCTTCGGTGTTCTTGTACTCTTCCTTGATCTCCTGCTTGGTCATCTTCATGTCCTTATTGAACTTGAATCTCTGATAAGCAAAGTCGGCTCCGGCAATTATCATATATACGGCCGCTATCCTGATACCCAGGTCCGTAACCGTCTTGCCCACAAGCTGTATGGCCTGCATCAGAGGCAGATCATAAAGAATGAACAATTGTGATACTTTTCCCGAAAGATAGGAATAAGCCATGTATGATATCAGAGCAATCTTGGCAATGGACTTAACCAATTCGACCAAAGAATTGACTGAGAATATTCTTTTAAATCCCTTTGCGGGACTGAGTTTGTTAAGTTTGGGCTGAAGAGGCTTCGATGTGGGCTTCCATCCCACCTGAATCAGATCGCTTAAGAAAGCCACCAGAAAACCTATCAGCATTATGGGAAGTACTATTATAAGCATCCTCAGCATATTGCTCCTGAGGAGTACCAGAATTGCCGTCATGGGGCTTGTGCCGCCGTTAAGCTTACATACTTCCGGAATTCTGTTATATACACCGGCAAAGGACTCTAAGAAATTAGTTCCCATGTTGCCGATCCAAAGTTTCAATACAAGAAACAGGGCAAGTATTCCCAGTCCGTTGGCAACTTCTCTGGACTTGGCAACCTGACCTTCTTTTCTGGCATCATCCAGCTTTTTCTGGGTAGGTTCTTCGGTCTTCTCTCCGCCTTCACCTTCCTCGGCAAAGAACTGGAGATCAAGAGACATCAGAGCATGGCGTTCACAAAGGAGGTCATCATGTTCTTTATCTCTTGGAAGATAAAATTGGATACACTGGGTAGCATTCCTACCGTAAAAAACAAAACACATAAACCGGTCAATACCTTTATCTGCATACCTACAGCAAACATATTGAGCTGCGGTGACACCTTGGCCATAACACCAAGTACCGAGTTCAGTATGATCATTACAGCAAAAATCGGAAGACATATTCTGAATCCGATGGTCACATAGTCTTTTAAAAACATCAGCATTGATTCCAACAGTCGGTCCGATGAAAACACCGCTCCGTCTATGGGAATCAGCCTGAACGTCTCCGCAAGAGCCTGAATCAGGTATCTGTGCATGCCTGAGACAATGAGCATCAGTATTATTGCATACTGATACATAACGCCGCTGATACTGGAATTAAGACCTGTTGTGGGATCCATGAGATTGGCCATGGACAATCCCGTCTCCATATCCATAATCCTTCCGGCAAAATCTATTATTGTTGTGCATATGTTGGCAGATACACCGAGTATAAGCCCCGTCAAAGCTTCCTTCAGGATTATCGTAGCGTAACCGTATACCGTCTCGTATTGAAGAGGCACTCTGTCCGGTCCTATAACACCGTATAAAAGAGCCGATACAAAGAAGCTGAAAGCTATCTTAACCTGATTCGGAACGCCCCTCTGACCAA
>JAEEGF011382019.1_pt1 | contig 18140 bp, 18 predicted proteins | sample 9134171 | NCBI WGS metagenome assembly JAEEGF01 (sample SAMN16246542, study PRJNA631951) | gut metagenome | biome: gut microbiome; feature: rumen; material: AP-attached | host: Bos | place: Iran: Karaj | collected 2018-10
TCCTGGTCATGCGCTTGATCCAAGGGATGTCCTGGATGATCGCCGACTCTTCAATCTCATTTGACAGCTGCAGCATCGAGTTCAGTGAGCTGCGCGATGCAAACGGAATGTACTTGACCGTACCTACGATGATCAGAGCCAGGTAGGTATTGAAGAGATTGACCTTTCCTGAAGAGAACAGGATGAAGTAAGCAGCGCCGACTGCCACAGAAGGCATCAGGTAAGGCAGGAAAGCCATCGAGTTGACATAGCTTGCCAGCTTGCCCCTTCTGTTCTTGGAGACGGCATAACCGATCAGCGTACCGACGACACCGGCCGTCAGACAGCAGATGATGGAGACAAGGATCGTCCCCCTGAAGGCATGCCAGATCGTCTTGTTGTGCAGGATACCCATCTGGCCATACATGCCGTTCTCGGTGACGTTCTCATTGGTCACCCACCACTTGCTCGTCAGGTTGTTCGTATTTCCTGTATACAGGAAGGAATAGTCGCCCGGGTTCGGAAGGAAGGTCTCAAAGGCAAAGGAGATGATCGGATAGATCGACGTGAAGAACGTGATGATCACGAAGACGACGGCGATGATATAGCGGCCGCTCTTGCCCAGATTGACCTTGGTGATCTGACCGGATTTGCCGGTGACAGTCGTATAGGATTTGCGCGAATGCAGGGAACGCTGGTTGAGATACATGATCGCCACGCCAAACAGCATCATGATGATGCCGATGATCGAAGCCTCACCGGTGTACTTGTCATTCATCGAGACATATTTGGTAGCCAGCGTCGTCAGACCAAGATAGTGCGGGACCGGATAGGAACCGATCGTGGAACCCGCGACCAGCAGGATCGTGGAAAGGATGGCCGGCTTGACCATCGGGATCGTCACTCTGGTAAAGATCTTCCAGCGCGGCGTATCCAGGATCGTCGCAGCCTCCTCCAGGTTGGCATCCATGTTCTTGAAGATGCCGCCGATCAGGATGTAGGCAAACGGCGCATAGTGCATGCCCAGGACGATGATGCAAGGGAAGAGACCCACACACCACCATGCAGGCATGCGGATATTGAACAGAGAAGCCAGCAGTCCGTTGGAAGTACCTGTCACCTGATTGGAGTTGAACAGGTTCTGCCAGACGACAGCCAGAGTCCACTGCGGCATGATATACGGGAAGATAAAGATCGAACTCAAATACTTCTTGAACGCCATGTTGGTCCTGGTGATCAGATATGCGAAGATGCCACCAAAGAGGATGGCGAAGGTGCAGGAACCCAAAGCCAGGATCGTGGTGTTCAGCAGCGGTGTCCACAGATTCGTCTTTGCCAGACGGCTCGTGAACAGATCTGTGTAGTTCACGATCGTGAAACCGGAAGCCTTGCCCGAAAGATACTGGTCGATCGTGCCCGGATGGATCTGGAAGGTATCGCGGATGATGGCGACGATCGGAGCGATCGTCGTGAAAGTGACCAGGATACCTGTCAGGATCAGGATGACGTTCTGCGGTTTATTGAGATAAGTCTTTATGCTGTTAAGTCTGATTCTCATTGATTTTGACATAAATTACCTCTCTTAGAAGGAAAGTGCCTTCGCAGGATCACAAAGGCACTAACGTTTAACACTCAATAACGGATCGTTCTCTTTATTCCGGAGTATACTTGTCCAGCATCTCGATCCAGGAACCGACTGTGAATGCGACAGAAGCGCAGTATGCAGGATCCTCGACGACGAGCTTGCCATCGTTTACCCACCAGTCATATCCCTTATCCATCGTCGTCTCGCAAGCGACCTTAGCAGATTCACCCTTTGAGTGGTGGAACTTCTCTTCAGTGCCCTGTGCGACGACCGGGTTGGAAGAATAACCGCCTAAGTCCTTGCCCCAGGCAGAGAAACCATCAACAGTCTCAGTCATGTAAGCGATGAACGCACATGCAGTCCAAGGTAACGGTGAGTTGTCTGTGACAAAGAGGTAGTGGCAATATGCGTAACCGCCAATGCCCTCATAACCCGGCTGATAAGCAGCGACCTTGATGTTGTTTACGGAAACAGTGTCTGTCTCTTCAACGGAACGGACCTTTGAATAGACCAGGAGACCGAATTTATCAACTGCGGAAGCATCGACCAGCGTGTTGCAGATCGGGCCATCATCGGTGACGGCGTTGTAGCTGTTGACCCAGAGCTTGATCCAAGCCAGAGCGTACTTGCCGTTCTCGCCCAGACCCAATTCCTCAGCATCCTTAGCCATTGCATCGACAGTCGGCTGGAAGTAAGCCTGTTCGTTGGCAGGGAGCTTGTCATATGCATCCTTCAGATAAGCTGCATATTCGTCCTTTGTCAGCATGTACAGGAAGTTCTTGCCGACGATCTCGGAATCGATATCCATGAACAGACCATGTTCGCCTTCAGCTACGAAATCCCAGCAGTTGTCATAAGTCTTGTCCGGATTGACACAGTTGAATTCGAAGATCTTGTTCAGAGTCTGCAGAGGCAGATATCCCTGATATTCTTCAGCAGTCGTGCCATTTGCTTCAGCCCACTCTTTCGGGATGAATGTATCAAGAACACCGGTCTGGACCATCTTGGATTCGATCTGGTTGCCATCCTGGATCAGGGTCATAGCGAATGTGCCGACATCCTTCAAACCATCAGCTGTCAGCTGATCGAAGATCTTGTTGTTCTTCGGCTGCTGCCATTCGAATTCCATCTTGTAGCTTGGATCGATGGTCTGTAAGTATTCGATGAACAAAGGCAGTGCGCTCTTGCCACGTGATGAGTTACCAACACCATAGAACGTCTTGCCATTTGACTCTTCGATAGCCTTCTGAGCCAGTTCTTCAAGAGTCATCGTCTGTGCTTCAGCGATGACCTTCTGAACTTCAGAAAGATCCTCACCTGCAGGAGCTGCTTCTTCCTTAGGACCGCAGCCTACAAGCGCAGTTAAAGCCAACGCCAGGGTCAGCATAAGCATGAGAAGTTTTTTCATTATATTTTATCCTCTTTTCTACTGCTTCTTTTGCAAGCGTTTTCATTATATCACTATCAGATTTATCTGTTAAGTACCCGATTTCACCAGATTTTCACAGAAAACATCAAAAAAGCCTTTGTTTCAAGGCTTTTTCTTGTTTTTATAAAAATTCAGTTTTTTTCTATAAACATCTCATTTGAATTCGATGCCGGCACTCTTGAGCGCCTTGTCCAGGACCTTGATGCTCAAAAGCGTCTGTTCGTTGTATCTTCTCGCCTCATCCAGATCCATCCTGTTGAAGAGATCCTTGAAGACGACGTATTCGTGATAATGCGGGACATCGCTGTGTTTGTTCAAAGCGTACTCCTTGACCTTGCCCTCATTGTCTGTCAGCTCGAAACGGGCGATGACGCTTGAGGCATCCGCGGACCTGATGAAGCCCTTGTCGCCCTGTATGCAGACATTCAGCGGTGCCCGGCAGTCCTTGGCACAGATCGAATTGACCTTGAACTTTCCGTAATCCAGGACCAGAACACCGGATGTATCGACGCCCTTGACCATGTTCGGGAAATACGAGACGCCCTTCGGCATACCAAAGAGCCCCGTCACGAAGTTGATGTTGTAGATGCCCAGATCCATCAGAGCACCGCCCGCCATCTTCTTGTCAAAAGCAGGCAGGACGATCCCCTTCTTGAACTTGTCATAACGGGAAGAATACTGCGAGAAATCGATGTCGATGACCTTGATATCGCCCAGCTTGGGCAGCAGTTCCTTCATCTTCCTGTAGTTGGGCATGTGCAGCATCGTCACCGCATCAAAGATGATCTTTCCCTTCTTCTCAGCCAGATCGATCAGCGTCTTCGCCTGCCTGTAGGAAGCCGTGAAGGGCTTCTCCAGAATGACGTGCTTGTCATTCTCCAGAGCCTTCTTCGCGATCTCATAATGAAGCCCGTTAGGCACGCCGATATAGATGACATCGATATCCGGATCACTGAGCACATCATCGTTATTCAAAGAATAATAACCGATGCCGTACTTCTCTTTCAAAGCCTGCAGCTGGCTCTCAACAGGCGAAGCGATGCCGACATACCTGAAACCCTTGACCATCCTGGTCGTCTCGATGAAGATCGGAACGATGAAACCCGAACCGATGATCCCCACTCTGATCATTTGATCACCTCCTGATAATTCAATCCCGCTGACTTCAGGGCCTTCTCCAAGACCCTGGCGACGATCAGCGTCTGTTCATTGTATTCTCTCGCCTTCGTCAGATCCATCTTCTTATAGAGCCTGACGAACTCCTTCATCTCATAGCTCCAGGAATCGAATTCGCCCCGCTTCTCCTGGAAGAAGCGTTTTTCCGTCCCGTCATTGAGCTTCAGCGTGAAATCGGCGCAGCGGCTCGAAGTCGTATTGTTGCGCAGATAGCCCTGATCGCCCTGCACCAGACAGTAACAGTCCGCCTTGCAGTCCTTGGCAGCGATGCAGGTCGCCTTGAACTGTCCGTAATCCAGGACCAGGACACCCGACGTATCGACGCCCTTTTCCACATTCGGGAAATAAGACACCTTCTTCGGTGCACCGAACATGCCCGTCACGAAGTGGACATTGTAGACGCCCAGATCCATCAGAGCGCCGCCGGCGAGGTCCTTGTCGAAAGCCGGCAGGATCTCTCCCTTTCTGAAGCGGTCATAGCGCCTGGAGTATTGCGAATAGTTGCACACGACCATCCTGATCTCCCCCAGTTCATCCTTGGCCTTGATCGCCTGATGAAAGTAGGGATTGTGGGCAGTCACGATCGCCTCAAAGATGATCAGACCATTCTCTTCAGCAAGATCGATGAGCTTCTTCGCCTGCCTGTAATAGACCGTGAAAGGCTTCTCGAGAATGACGTGCTTGTGATGCTTCAAAGCCATCATCGCATACCGGTAATGCAAGGCATTGGGCAAAGCCACATAGATGACATCGATCTCATCATCTGACAATATCCTTTCAAGATCGCATGTATAGTAATCGACCTCATCCTTGAACTGCGCAAGCTTCTCCTCATGCCTGCCCCAGATGGCACGCAGATGGAACTCTTCAAACAGCTTGGAAACGCTGATAAAGACCGGAACGATGAACCCGGAACCGATTATACCTACATTGATTTTCTTCATAACCTTATTATACTATCAGTGATGTTATAATGAGGCTGTATGTTCGGGAACATCAGAGTCATCGCAGCAGATATCGACGGAACACTGGCACCTACGGCCCAGATCCCATCCCGCTACACCATCGAAACGATCGATGAGCTCAGGGAAAAAGGATATCTTTTCGGGCTCGCCAGCGGAAGACCGGCAGACGACCTTCTGGACAAATACCAGATCTGGCAGGCCAGGTCCCAGTATGACTTCATCATCGGCTGGAACGGCTGTCAGCTCATCGACCTGAACAAGGATCGCCATTACGAATACAACAAACTCAAGAAGGAATGGATCAGGGAGATCATCGGATTCATGGACGAATTCGACACCGACATCCACATGTACCTGCCGGGAAGATACATCAGCTCCGCCGACAGCGACCGGGCCTGGCGCTCCGCCTACCGGACCCGCCGGGAATACATCGTCTGTCCCGACAAAGAGTTCTTCTGTCAGCAGGACAACTGCGGCATCATGTTCAGATACAAGATCGAAGACGATGAAAGGATACAGAAAAAACTCAAACTGCTCGAAGGCAAGGAATACATCGGCTTCAACACCCAGAAAGACCTCCTGGAATTCTCCCACAAAGATTCCAGCAAGGGCTACGCCCTGAAACAGTACTGTGATCTCTATGGCATCGGACTGTCTGAAGCATTGTCCTTCGGCGATTCCGACAACGACAATGAAATGCTGAAAGTCTCGCACGGCGTCTGCCTGAAAAACGGCCGCGAAGAGACCAAAAGATGCGCTGAATACATCACCGAAAGAAATTGTGATGAAGACGGCTTCGCCCGCTTCATCCACGAACACCTCTTATGATCAAAGCAGTCTTTCTCGATTTTGACGGGACCATCTTCTCTCACAGTTCCGTCTCCATCCCCGCATCCACGATCCGGGCCATCAACGAGCTCAGAAAGAAAGGGATCGTCGTTTTCATGTGCACCGGCAGAGCGCCTGGAGAGATGCACCAGTTCGACCTCAGTGAACTGAAACTCGACGGCTGGATCATGTCCAACGGACAGATGGTCCTGGACGAGAAAGGGGATCTCATCTATGAAAAGTGCATCGGCGATGAACTGAAAGACAGGCTCGTCCGGATCTTTGAACGCAAGACGATCGCCATGTACCTGATCAACAGGGACGACATCTACCTCAATCTCATCAACGACAAAGTCCGCAGCATCCAGTCCGTGGTCTCATCCGGTATCCCCAGGATAGGCGAATACCAGGGTGAGAAGCTCTATATGGCCTCCGCCTTCTTTGCCGACAAGGACGACGAGAAGTACATGCAAGAGATCGAAGACCTCGCCGACATCACCTGGTGGCAGGAAGGCTGCGTCGACATCGTGCCAAAAGGCATCTCCAAGATCAACGGCATCGACGAAGTCCTGAGGATATACGGCATCAACAGAGAAGAGGCCATGGGCATAGGCGACGGAGAAAACGACATCAGGATGCTGGAACACTGCGGCATCGCCGTGGCCATGGGCAATTCGGTCGAAGAACTCAAGCCTTACGCCGACTACATCACCGACGACATCGACGAAGACGGATTATACAAAGCCCTGAAACACTACGGGCTCATAGAGGAGGAAACATGCAGTACAGTTTCAGAAAGATAAACATCGAATCCCCGTTCCCCACGACCCAGTGCGGACATTCCTGCCAGACAGAAAAGCTCTTCGACTATCACGATCACCTCTACGCCAGAGTGACGGCATTCAAAACGGAAGACCTCTGGCTCATCCACTACTCCATGGACCTGCTGGCCTTCGACAAGAAACACCGCGACATGCTGGAAGAAAAGCTGCAGGAAGTCTGCCAGGACAAAAGGATCCGTGTCATCACCTCCACCACCCACACCCACTACGCCAACAGCGTCAGGGATCCGGAATACGTGGAATACCTCTTCGACCTGCTCTGCAAAGAAACGCCTGAGATGGAGTACCGCGAATTGGATGATGTCACGACGACCTATCAGCGCATCCACTCGACCGCGATCGGAAGATCGAGGATCTCCGGCTACGAGACCGGAAACGAGACGCTGGCACTGATCCGCTTCTACGAAAAAGATCACAACTTCCTCAACATCATCTACTACAACTGCCATCCGACCATCCTGCAGGCCAACGTGCCCTATTTCTCGGCGGAATACCCGGGCTATGTCCTGAAGAAACTGGAAGACAGCTTCCCGGATCGCGATCACACTTTCCTGCAAGGCGCAGCGGGAGACATCTCCTCGCGCTTTGTCAGAGACGGGCAGGATTATGAGGCCCTCACGAAACTGGGCGATGCCCTCTGTGAACAGATCCTTGGCCTGATGAAAGAAGAGAAAGAAAGAGTTCCGCTCAGGCTCTCCTACAAGGCCGAAACCATCAGCTACGATCACGAATTCAAGCCGATCGATCTCTCAAACATCCGCTCAGACCTCTCGGAAAGGGAGATGGAGACCATCCGGCTCGGTCAGATCGAAAGACAGAAACTGGAAAAAGCAGCCAATCAGATCTTCGGAAAACTCATCAGGGAAGCGCAGATCGCCGCCCTGGATCTGGGCAGCATCAGACTGGTCTTCTTCCCCAACGAGATCTTCTCCGCCTACATGGATTGCATCGACCTCGACAGGAAACTCCTGGTCAGCTACTCCAACGGCTATGGACCATACGTCCTGCCGATCGGCTTTCAATACATCACCTACGAGATGTTCACCGACACCCTGACCAAAGAAACGAAAGAAAAGATCATCTCCGTCATTCAAAACATTTAAAAAGAAATAGTTCAATACTATTTCTTTTTAAACGATTCCCTGATATTCTTCATCGCATCCGGAAACGAAAGAGGCTTCTCGCGATCCTTCATCGCCTTGATGTATTTGAGATCCTTCTCCTTCACCAGGCTGTAAAGGGCCTTGTAAGCCTTATCCGCCTCAAAGGTATCCTTGATGATCCTTGTCCCATCCGACAGGACGAATTCGACCGTGTCGTGACCGTTCTCATGTTCGACATTCCAGCTCTCGATCTGCCCGAAAGGAACGAAACAGGCCGTCCTGGCCTCCTCGTCCCCATAGAACTCGACCCCCTGATCGAAGATATCCATGACCTTGAAATCCCGGACGAGCTTCATGACCGCAAAAGCCATGAAGATGAAAAAAACACCCAGGAGCCTGCAGATCATGTTGTTCGGTATCATCAGCAGCCCCCCTGTGACCAATGCGACCACGGGCGCCTTCTTGGGCTTGAAACAGATCGCTTTCACAAAGTTGCCTTCGCTCTTGCAATCTTCGACAGGAATGTATCTGATCTTTTCTTTTTCCATAACTCATTAAAAAAGGCAGCCGGATCCCGGCCGCCTGATCATATATCCTCTTTACAGACCGTTCTTAGCCAGAAGATCCAGGAAGTTCTCCGTCTCATTCATCGTCGTCAGTCTGCTGGTAAGGACGCCGCCTCTCATCTCAGCGATCTTGCGATAGCATTTCGCATCATCTTCCGTGACAGCGATGGACTTCGTGACCATCTTGTAAGTCGTGCCCTGGATCGGAGCAGCGTTGCCTACGTTGACATCCTGTACTTCCAGACCTGATTCAAGGATCGCCAATGCATCTGTCGGGAACTTGCAGATGACGAACATCGTCTCTTCCGGATGCTCTTTCGCATATTTGATCGTCTCATCGATCGAGAACACATAAACGGTATTGCCTCTTGCAGCCATAGGCAAAGCCATCTTCTGGATAGGGTCTGCCGCTACTTTATCATTACAGACGATGATCTTGTCCGCACCGATCGAATTCATCCAGGTAACAGCTACCTGACCATGTATCAGTCTATTGTCGATTCTTAAATGTTTAATCATGAATAGGTACCTCCATTTATCATTATAACACCCGATTAAGCGCTTACATCAATAATACATGCAAAAGAAAACGCAGGATCATCAGATCCTGCGTCATCATTTTTCCGGTTTTTAGGATTAAGCCATCCAGCCTAATGCACCTAAGACGAATGCGACTACGAATAAGATCAGGATGACATGTAACGGAGACATCTTTCTGACCTTGATCAGGTAGTAGCAGCCAAACGTCAATGCAAGAGGAACCAGGCATGGGAAGATAGCATCCAATACCTGCTGTAAAGTCTTAGCCTCGACAGTTGCACCGTCGATCGTCAGGTCTTTACCTAATTTGACAGGTAATTTAGCACCGATCATGGAAGGAACGAAGCCACCCATGACAGTGACACCGAGGATGTTAGCACCGACCTGGAGCTTGTCGATCGTACCAGCACCTGCAACATCGTTGATGACATTAGCGCCCTGTCTGTAACCATAGTTGAATAATGGCCATCTGAGCAGGAACAATGCCAGAACAGGAAGTGTAGAAGCCAGGATAGCGCCGATCGCGCTGCCCTCGCTTGCCAGACCTGCAGCGATGATGTTGAATGGAGGAGTGACCAGGACTGCCTGGATCGTATCACCGATACCTGCCAAAGGACCCATCAGGGCGACCTTCAGGTTGTCGTGAACTTCCGGCTGACCTGCTTCTTCAAGAGCAACACCTGCACCGGCGATCAGAGCTGATGCACCCGGGTGCGTGTTATAGAACTGCATGTGTCTTTCAAGCTGTCTGCACTGTTCTTCGTTGCCATCGTATAATTCTTTTACGACCGGAACCATTGCATATGCATAACCTGCGGCCTGCATCTTTTCATAGTTCCAGCACCACTGTAAAGCCCAGTTATGTCTGGAGCATGCCTTCTTTAAAGCGGCTTGTGTTAACTTTTTAGACATTATTGAGCACCTCCCTTAACAAAGAAACTTGCTGCTGCTAAACCAACTAAAGCAAGAGCTACTGTGCCCATTCCGGCGTAAGCGTAAAGAACGAAGCCGATGATGAAGAATGGCCAGTACTTCTTGAGATCCATGTAGGATAACAGTAAAGCGAAACCGACAGCCGGTAAAGTCTTACCAACGACTGCCAAGCCGTTAGCGACCCACTGAATGCTGGTAGCGAAGTTCGTCAAAGCAACAACGTTGTCGATCAGGACCATGCCAAGAACGACTGGAAGCATTCTTGATAAAGCCCAAGGCAGAGTACCCATGAGGGTGTATCTTTCGAACTTAGGGATGTTGTTCTGAGCAAGAGCGCCTTCACCTAAGTGCTGGAAGACTGTCGTAGAAGCACGACCCAGGATATCCATTTCGGACATCAGAAGGGCGATACCCTGTGCTACGACGATACCTGCATCGACGTTGCCTGTCTTAGCACCGACGACTGTACCGAAGATAGAACCAGTAATGAAGTCAGGAATCGTAGCACCACCATAAGTATAGAAGCCTAAGCTGTTGATCAGCATGACTGAGCCGACCTGTAAGCCCATCGGAACATTACCGACACAAAGACCGGCAAGAAGTCCCGTGATGATAGGCGTACGAACACCTAAACCAGACAAATTCAGGACCATAGCCACACCTGACCAGAGACCCAGAATTATGCCTAACATTAAATTGCTCATATATTATTTATGAACCTCCTTATAACTTGATTGTAGGACATTAAAAACCTTATTTCAACCATTTTCACATAATCGTCACATAATCGTACCTGTATTTCGCACAAGTCCCAAAACAAATGCTACAATCAAAGAAAAGGAAACGAATTATGCAGCTCAAACTATATAAAAGATCAACATTATTGCTGGGCATCACCGTCCTGGCCGAATTATGCGGCGTCATCGCCCTTCTGGTATACAGAGAGAAGTGGATCGCACACAAGATCCCCGTCATCGTCTGCTTCGTCCTCTTCCTGCTATTGATCAACGGCATCTTCTCCTACTACGACCTGAATGCCGACAGGAACCTGATCCGCAAAGCCGTCTCCAACGGCGATGTGGCCTTGGCCAGGATCAAAGACGGATCCTTCGTCAGATTCGGCAGAGACGCCCGCCTGAAGAATCATGTCTTCTGGAAACTGAACATCGACGTCTACGACAACGACATGAAAAAACACGAAGCCTCGATCATCGAGAAGTTCTCTCTGCATCAGACATCGATCCCCAAAGGCGATGTCTATGTCACCTACGTCGAAGGAAAGGAAGACGACTGTCTGATCATTCCCAACATCATCATCTCCTCGATCGCGGAATACAAGCCTCTGGTCGACGACTATGAAAAAGCGCTCAGACCGAAATACCTGAACGCCTACATCAACGACGGTCTGATGCTTCAGACATACGAGGATTCCATCAAAGAAGCCAATAGACAGTAAAGGACAGGATCACCTGTCCTTTTCTCATGCCCATGATCAAAGAAAAAGAGGCTGTTGCGAGTCATGCAACGGCCTCTTTATCGATCTTTTCCTTTATTAACTAATCCTCACCCGACATGGCAGCCTGCATCAGCGGATTGACATAGATCACGCCATCCTTGCCGACGGTCTCCAGCTCTTTCATGTCGTAATTGTCTGAGAGACGATTGCCCAGCAGCTGCAGGACGATGGCCAGATTCATTCCGGCGATCAGTTCGATCCCCGGCTGCAGGCACAGCATCATGGCTCTGTTGCAAGGTGTGCCGCCCATCAGATCGGCGATCAGGATGACGCCTTCGCCGCTGTCGACTTCCTTGATCCTGGCTGCCAGAGCCTCATCAAATTCCTCAGGGGAATTCTCAGCATTCAGGCACACATATCCGTACTGCGGGATATCATCTCCCATGAACAGCTTGCTGGCTTCAAACATGCCGGCCGCCAGAGGGCCGTGGCTCATCAAAACGATACCTTTCATTTTTTTCTCCTTTTTTATCCTCTGACCACTTCGATGATATGCTCTGCGGTCAAGCCGTATTTCTTCAAGACATCAGCCATCTTTCCTGATTCACCGAACACATCATTGACACCGATCGGGATCAAAGGCGTGACGATGTCCGTTCTTGCCTTGACCTCCGCAATGGCGGAGTACAGACCTCCGATGATGGAATGTTCTTCCAGGGCATAGGCCTTCCTGTGCTCTCTTAAAAGCTTCAGGATGTTTTCTTCATCCAGAGGCTTGATGGAGGAGACATTGACGACCGTCGCATCCAGCTCTTCAGCAGCCTTTAAGGCTTCCTGGACCATCAGGCCCATGGCGAAGAGCACGACATCCCCGTTCCCTTTTCTCAGGACATCGACCTTGTCAAAATCGAATACCGTATTTTCGTTATAGACATCCTCGACCTTGCCTCTGCCCAGTCTGACGTAACATGGACCATCCGTTGCCGCGACATAGTCGATCAAAGCCTTGGTCTGATACTGGTCGCAAGGCACATAGACTCTCATGTTCGGGATGGCCCTCATGATCGCCACATCCTCGATCGCCTGATGGGATGCCCCATCCTCGCCGACCGAAAGGCCCGCATGGGTCGCGCAGACCTTGACATTGAGTTTCGGATAGGCGATGGAGTTGCGGATGATCTCAAAGGCCCTTCCGGAAGCGAATATGGCAAATGAGGATGCGAATACCGTCTTGCCTGAAGCGGCCAGACCGGCAGCCATGCCCATCATGTTGCATTCGGCGATGCCGGCATTGAAGTGTCTCTCCGGACAGGCCTTCTTGGCCTCTATGGTCTTGGTCGACTTGGTCAGGTCGGCATCCAGTACGACGATATCCTTGTTTTCTGTGATCAGCTCAGCCAATCTCTGCCCATAGGCATTCCTGGTCTCCTGTGCCATATTTATCTGACCTCCTTCAAGTCTTCCATTGCGATCTTATAGTCTTCTTCCTTAGGAGCTGCGCCATGCCATGCATAGTTGTTCTCCATGTAAGAGACGCCCTTGCCCTTGACAGTGTGGGCGATGATGACGGTAGGCACACCCTTGGTCTTCCTGGCATGATCGAATGCTTCAGCGAGCGAATCGTAGTCATTGCCATCGCACTCCACGACCTCCGCGCCGAAGGCCTTCGCCTTGTCCGCCAAAGGCAGAGGTCCTATGACATCCTGCACATTGCCATCGATCTGCAGACCGTTCTGGTCAAAGATGATGCACAGATCATCCAGCTTGTAGTGGCAGGCCGCCATCAGAGCTTCCCAGACGATGCCTTCCTCTGATTCGCCGTCTCCGCACAAAACATAGACCCTGTTGCCGTTATCGTCCAGCTTGTTGGCGATCGCCATGCCGACAGCGCAGGAAATACCCTGGCCCAGGGAACCCGTGGACATATCGACGCCATCCACATAAGTCATATTCGGATGACCCTGCAGCTTGGAATCGATCTGACGGAAACTCATCAGGTCCTCATCCATGAGACCCGCTTCATAAAGCGTCGCATACAAGCCCGGTGAACAGTGTCCCTTGGAAAGGACGAACCTGTCCCTGTCGATGGAAGAAACGTTGTCTTTATTGACATTCATCTCCACGAAATAGAGATAAGTCATGATATCTGCTGCACCTAAAGATCCGCCCGGATGGCCGGATTGGGCATTGTAAACCATCTTCACGATATTCCTTCGAATATTCAGTGCATGGTCCTTCAATTGATTGATGTCCATAGTAAGAAATCCTCCATTCTTATTATATGTTAAAAAGTCAACAAATACATCACCCCTGCTGCTGATCGAAGGCCCATTCCGCTTCTCCCATCGAAGATCTATGAACCGCTCTCCTTGAACCATATCCCCTTGTAAAGACAGTGGCAGCGGTTGTCACTGGTCACGATGTAAGGGACCAGCTTGTCCTCCAGCATCTTCACCCTGAAAGACTGCTTCCCGGACTCATCGGTATAGATGATCTGCCCGACATGCAGATCATTCAGTTTTTCTGCTTTTTTCATCATTCACGTCCTCCTGATCTCATGATATAGGGATCGGAAAAAACATCTGTGTAAAAAAGCGGACAGTTGCAGCCTCTCCCACTCGTCCGGAGGCATATCCTGGATGAAGAAAGACTTCAAAGAAGACAGGAAGATACCCACATTTCACATCTGCAGTCTTCAGCTTTAATAACAGCAAGACGATTTCTGATAGGATAATAATAGACAAGGAGGACCTCTCATGGATCTCAAACACGCCGACCTCGTGATCAAAGACGTCAATGTCTTCAACTCTTATTTCAAAAAGTTCATGCATGCGGACGTCTACATCAAAGACGGCAAGTTCCTCTACATCGACCAGAGATCTCAGAACGAAGTCACCGCAGAAAAAGAGATCGACGGAAAAGGCCGCTACATGATCCCGGGCCTCATCGACATCCACATGCACATCGAAAGTTCCATGGTCACGCCCGAAGCCTTCTGCCGCTACACGGCCAGAAACGGACTGACCACCATCGTATCGGAACCACATGAGATCGCCAACGTCTGCGGCAAACAAGGTGTCGAAGCGATGATCCGATCGGGGAAGAAGAGCCCCTATGACTGCTTCTACGCCATCCCCAGCAACGTCCCGATCATGTCCCGGGATTTCGAGACCAGCGGCGGCACCATCAGCTGCCGGGACATGCTGGAACTGAAGGAAGAGGAAAACGTCATCTGTCTGGGCGAAGTCATGAACTTCCGGGAGATCATCCGGGATGATTCATCCGAAGTCGCAAAATTCATCGGCATCATCCACGACAAAGAGCCCAACTACCCTCTGGAAGGACACTGTCCCGCCCTGGTCGGTTCGGACCTCGCAGCCTTCCTCTACCTGGGCATTCAGAGCGATCACTGCGTGCACGACCTGGAAGAACTGAAACAGCGCTTCGAAAACGGCATGTTCATCCAGCTGCAGGACGCCATGCTGAACAAGGAAGTGATCGATTATGTCTGCAGGAATGGACTCTACGAATACTTCAGCTTCGTCACCGACGACACCCTGCCGGACGTCCTTCGAAACAAGGGACATCTGGATGCGATCCTGCGCAAAGCCATATCTCTGGGCATGAGAGCCGAGGATGCGATCTACTGCGCGACCTATACGCCGGCAAGAAGGATGAACCTCTCTGACAGAGGCGTCATCGCGCCGGGAAAGGTCGCTGACTTCCTGCTTCTCGATGAAGTCGACACGATCCGTATCTGCAGCACCTATAAAAAAGGAAGATGCATCTACGACATCGAAAGGACCGGACCCGACCACGACCGCTACAGTCTGGAAGGCCGCTTTGAAGAGACGATGCGCTGCAGAAAGCTGACCGAGGAAGACCTGAAGATCCATGTCCCGGGCAAAGACCGCGATGTCAATGTGCGCACGATGAAGATCGATCCATCGAACAACCGCACGGAAGAAGTCTTCATAACGATGCCGGTCAGAAACAATGAGCTCCTCTGGAAAGAAAGCGGCGCTCAGCTGCTGCTGGTCATAGAAAGACACGGCAGAGATGGCCATATCGCCATAGGTTTCAGCTGCGGCAGCGGCATCAAAAAAGGTGCCTGCGCCTCCTCCTATTCCCACGACTCCCACGATCTGATCGTCATGGGAAACGACGAAGCGGACATGATCCTGGCTGCCAACACGATCATCGATATGCAAGGCGGCATCACGGCTGTCCTTGACGGCAGGATCACAGGAAAGATCGCCCTGCCGATCGCCGGCCTCCTCTCCAGGAATTCCGTGGAAGACACGGCCGATGCCTTCGAAACGGTCCGGAAGGCTTTCCTTGAACAGGGCTACGAGCACGTCAACAACATCATGAACTTCACGCTCCTGTCCTTGACCTGCACGCCGGTCCTGAAGCTGACGGACAGAGCTTATCTCAACACGGTCACCTTTGAAAAGCCGGCCCTCTATGAAGAAATGGAATGAAGCCCGCAAGGGCTTTTTCATTGGCCTTCTTGTCCGAAAAGAAAACAGACTTCGTCTGTCTTCCTATCTTCTATGATCCTCTCAATACCAGATCTGCGGATACTTGTGGAAAGGCCTGTAATCCAGGACATCCTCAAACTCGATCTTGTAGACCGGTACCATCTCATCGATGTCCTTTTCGAGGCCCGTCAGTCTGATGCGATGATCCTCCCCGTATTCGAAGCTGACCTCTTCACCGCTGGAAAGCTTGCTGACACGGACAGGCTTTGTGAAGACGCCTGAGAAGTACATCTCCCCATCCTTCGGCGTGATCCAGTTCCACAGATAGACGCTGCGCAGATCCTTGCCGTAGGTGATACCCGAAATGCCGTTTCCGCCTCTGAACCAGGAACCTGACAGGAGGTTCGGATGCAGCTGTCCATAGAAGGCTTCCCCGTTGGCTGAGAGCCATTCGCCGACCCTGCTCAGAGGTTCGATCGCATCCTGCGGGATGGAACCATCAGCCTTGGGACCGATGTTGAGCAGCAGATTGCCGCCGTTGGAAGCGCAGGTGTTCAGCATGCGCAATATCCTCTCCGCGCTGTAGGCGTAAGGAAGGGCCTGCCTCTCATCCAGATAGCCCCAGGCGATATCATTGAACGTCATGCAGGCTTCCCAGTCCCTGTCCATGACCCTGATCTTTCCCTCCGGCGTGCCGAAGTCCTCAGGCAGACGGGACCGGTCGTTGATGATGATGTGCGGCTGCAGCGCCCGCAGACGCTGGTTCCTGCCCAGTGAATCCCAGGCCTCCCAGGACTCCATCGGCTGGGCGACATCGTACCAGAGGATGTCGATCTTGCCGTAATTGCTCAGCAGCTCCGTATTCAGAGCCTCCAGGTAGGCCAGGAAACGCCTTCTGGCCTCATCGTCATATTCGCAGGCCTCCCCATCGGGATGATGCCAGTCCATCAGGGAAGAATAGAAACCGATCTTCAGTCCCTCCTCCCGGCAGGCCTCGACGAACTCCTTCACGATATCCCTGTGACAGCCGTAATTGACACTGTTGAAGGGATTGACCTTGGAATCCCATAGTGAGAAACCTTCATGGTGCCTGGTCGTCAGGACCATGTACTTCATGCCCGCCTTCTTTGCCAGCTTCGCCCATTTGCGGCAGCAGCCCTCTTCCGGCTGAAAGAGATCCGCATACTTCTCATATTCCTCTTTATCGATCCCCTCCATCGACATCACCCATTCGTGCCTGCCGATGGCCGAATAGAGACCGAAGTGCACGAACATCCCGAAACGCGCCTGCCGCCACCACTTCATGCGTTCATCCCTGCTTTCAGCGATCATCTTCTCGTATTCAGCTTTCTTCAATATCTTCATCACTCATCTCCCGCTTTCTTCAATCCTATTTTACTTCAGGAAAGCGGCTGCTCTACAATAGACTTGAAATGAAGAAGGAACGATTCGATAAGGAAAACCTCACTGCCCTCATCCTCTCGATGACCGCGATCGCTGTCATGTCGGCCGTCGAACGCTTTCTTATGCCACCCTACTTCCTCAAAAGCATCATCAAGGCCACAGTCTTCACGATGGCCATCCTCATACACGGCTTTCTGTTCAGGAAAAGCTACAGTCAGGTCACTGGCATGCGTTTCAAAGCGCCATCCCGGAAGCTCTTCCTCTTCATGTTCCTGGTCTACCTCTTCATCATCCTCGCCTTCCTGATCGTCCGCGATCAGATCGACCTCAACACGATCGAAGAAAGGCTCCTGGAGAAAGAAGGGCTCAACAGGAACAACTTCCTCTTCATCTTCTCCTACATCATCCTGTGCAATTCCTATCTGGAAGAAAGCTTCTTCAGAGGCTACCTCTCCCGCCATCTCAGCAGTGACACCGGGATCGCCAGGATCTGCAGTGCCATCCTCTTTGCCCTCTACCATGTCTCCATCATGAGCGGCTGGTTCCCGCCCGTCCTTTTCATCCTGTTGATCGCAGGCCTGAGCATCTCCGCATTGATCCTGCAGTACATCGCCGACAGGGAAGAAACGATCGCCGCCAGCTGGCTCGTCCACGCTTTCGCCAACCTCGCCATCAACACGATCGGCACCATCATGATCCTCACATGACAAAAGGCCACCTAGATGGCCTTTACTTTGAAAGATATAGGTTTGCCAAATCCCTTTCCCCTTTGATCAAGAGCCCTGACCCTGAACTCCAGGATCTTTCCCCTGCTTGTCTCAGGGATCGGGAAAACATTGTACGCCTCATA
>JAEEGF012405631.1_pt1 | contig 18134 bp, 21 predicted proteins | sample 9134171 | NCBI WGS metagenome assembly JAEEGF01 (sample SAMN16246542, study PRJNA631951) | gut metagenome | biome: gut microbiome; feature: rumen; material: AP-attached | host: Bos | place: Iran: Karaj | collected 2018-10
TCATTTTTATTCATTGTTTTTCCTCCTGAAAATTGTTGACTTCAATTGCTTTTCAGCGGGAGGTTTGGTGAGATCACAGGCAAACCTCCCGGTCAGCCTACAATCTCCGGTGTGTTGATGATTCTCAAACAGCACTCTCCTAAAAATGATTTTATAATCAGGCCTCGCGGCCGGACTATTTGTTTGATCTGCACCCGGACGGCGCTTTTATTATTTCGCTGCCAGTTTCAGGAATTTCTGATCGTTCATCTGCTCGTTCGTCAGATATTTTCCGTCGAAGAAAAGCGCATAGGTCGTGATCGGTGTTGGGGCGTTCTGCGCTTCCTCTCTGCTCTCAAGGCGGACTGCTTTGAAAGGGATACCGTGTTCTTTTGCCGTCTGCTCCACGATCGGAACATATTTCCCGTTGAAGGGACACTGGTTCGTATAGTACAGAACGTACCCTTTCTCATTCACCTGCGGATGTCTGGCGCATTCCTTGAACTTCGGAGCCTCCGCATCGGGAGAAAAGGGCAGATACCAAAGCTGGATGCCGTTGTCGGCTTCATCGCACACAGAAAACCCTTTGTATTTCAGAAACTTCGGGTCTGCGAGAAACGGTTTTTTCTTTGCCGCAGCCAGAATGCACAGGCCCTTTTTCCCTTTCGCTCTGCTGTCTTCGATACAGGCGCCGAGCAGGTCATTGGAATAGCCATGGCCCTTGAATGATCCGGATACCCACAGGCAGTCGATGTACATATACCCGTCTGCGAGGATCGGGTTCCAGGCATTCTCCGCCGGGATATACTCGATAAAGCACTTTCCGCGTTCCGTGCTCTTCAGAAAAACGAGTCCCTCATCAAAGCGGTCGGCCAGCCATGCTTTCTTGGAAGAAACCTGGACATCTTTGTTGTTAGATATAGCGCAGCAGATGTGCTCTTTCTCAAGATTTTCTTTCGTGACTCTGATATATTCCATGAATTCCTCCTACAGGATATGTTTCTTTTTCGGGGCAGGCAGTTCCACGTCCATCGCTTCCAGCAGCCGGCACAGAAACTCTCTGTCCTCCACATTGTCCACGAGCAGCATTTCCTTTGCGCCTTCATAGGGAAGTTCCCTTTCGGCATGCGGCATCATTGCCATGGCAGAGGGCGTTGGCTTCACAAGAAAGCGGTTGTCGTAGACGCCGCCTATTATCTTGCCGTGATAATAGAGGATATACTCACCCATCATCGCCCGCCAGGTAACATCTTCCAGTTCCGAAAGCTGTTCCAGAATAAAATCCAGATATTCTTTGTCCGATGCCATCGTTTATCCCTCCCGATCAAGGCATTTCTCTCGTGAGATTGCGAATCCAGTTTCCGCTGAAATAATGGTGCATAACAAACGGCATCTTTGCGAACTCATCCGTGCACATCAGAATATACACCGTTAGCGGAGGCAGTTTCAGCACAAAAGCGCTGATCAGTCCGAGCGGAACCGCAAATCCCCACATACAGGTGATATCCAGGATCATGCCATAACGGGCATCCCCGCCACAGCGGAAGAGCGAGGCGACCAGTACCGTATTGACGACCTGCCCGAGCTGATACACCGTGTTGATCAGCAGCATCACATGCAGATAACGCGCCGCTGTCGGCGTGATTTTGACCAGACCGGGAATGACGGGGCTGAGCGCCAGCAGGGCCAGACCAGCCACCACGCTGGAGAACACAGCTGTACGCAGGATGGAAGCTGCATCCTGACGGGCAGTTTCCAGCCGGTTTTCGCCGATCTCCTTTCCGAGCATGATGGAGGAAGCTGACGCGATCCCGAATCCGACCACCGTCACAAGATCCCTCGCGACAGTCACGACCGAGTTCGCCGCCACGATGTCCGAGCCGAGATGCCCCATAATAATAGAATTCATGTTGAAGGCAAGTCCCCACATGGCATCGTTGATGAACGCCGGCAGGGAGTACCGCACGAAGTCGCTTACCAGAATGCGCGGGATACGGAACATGATCCTGACGCTGCGCGGCAGGATCTTCTGCCGCAGGAAATCGATCACACAGGCAGTGAGCCCAGCGCCCCAGGAAATGGTCGTTGCGAGTGCAGCCCCTATGATCCCCATTCTGGGGAACGGACCTAGGCCAAAAATCAGCAGTGCGTTCAGCACAACGTTCAGCATGAGCGTTCCGGCTGTAACAGCCGTTGAGAACTTTACCCGTTCGCAGCTTTTCATAGCGGACAGATACGGCTGGATGATGCCGGTAAACACATAGGAAAGAGCAACCCAGCGCAGATACCGGGCTCCGTACTCCCGGAGCTCCGGCACATTTGTCCATATAGAGATCAGCGTCTTCGGAGCAAACCAGGCAAACAGTGCAACTGCCCCGGAAATGGAAAGCGAGATGATCAGGCCGATGCCAAGAATCTTGGATATGGTTTCCGTGTCTTTTTTGCCCCAGTACTGTGCCGCCAGGATCGTCATGGATGAGTTCAGGCCGAAATATACGATATGAAGCAGGAACATGACCTGCCCGGCGAGACCTGACGCGGACAGCGAGGTCTGATCTACCTGGCCAAGCATCACCACGTCTGCCAGACTCACGGCAGAAGATATCAGATTCTGGATGACGATCGGCATTACAAGCGCAAACAGCTCGCGATAAAAGCCGTCCCGTCCTTTCAGCATCTTTTGAATCATCCCCTGTGTTCTCCCCTGAACTGCATTATTTCTGACGTATCTCAATACCTGTCTCTGTTCAATGTGAGGTATTCTTCAAACAGTTTAAGGCAGGCGTCCCTGTCGATCTCGATCAGGTAATCGGAGAACGTCTCCCTTCCCCCAAATGCTTCGTCGATCGATTCGTCTCGGAATCCGATATCGGCATTGTCCTCTAACCTGCATCCGAAATACACTTTCTCGATATTTGCCCAGATACACGCGGCCAGACACATCTGACAGGGTTCTCCCGTTGTATACAGCACCGCTCCGGACAGATCGTAGGTACCCAGCGTTTTTTCTGCATTCCGGATAGCTTCGATCTCACCGTGCGCCGTTGAATCGTTCTCTGATAGAACCATGTTGTGTCCCCGTCCGATCACCTTTCCGTCTTTCACGATGACGCTTCCGAACGGTCCTCCGTGATCGTTGAAAATACCTTTCCGGGCTTCTTCAATAGCGATCTGCATACAGGGATCATCTGCTGCGTAGTCAGCCTCAGGAAGCTCTGCTTTTTTCGGCGTACCCGAGCAGGCAGAGAACAGCACAGCACACAGAAGCGCAAAGATAACAGTGAAAAACACCACTGATTTCTTTTTCAGCATCTTACACCTCGTACAAACTGCAGATCACAGCTTTGTCGCTACCACGATCGGCTGATAAAAACCTGTTTCCTCCGGGAATTTCCACGCTGCTTCCCTGCAGCCGCAGGACAGAAGCAGGTCGGTCAGTTCTTCTCTTTGTACAGCCCTGTACTCACATGCAAACTTGCTGATCCGGAGCGTTTCCTCATCGTCGATAATGTACTGAACAAGCTGATAGTTCTCGTCCTTCCAAACCCAGGTCTGAAAGGAAACGCGCTGTCCCCTTTCCGTCTTATGAATATACGGCGGAGAATACGGCGGTTCTTCCTTCAGAAGACTGTCGTAATCCCGGATACTGGCAACAAAGATGCCGCCCGGCCGGAGCCTGCCGATGATGCTGCTGACAGCTTTTTCCAGCGCCTCGCGGGTAAGCATATGCGGGAGGGCGTTGTCCATGGCGATCACGATATCAAACTGTTCCGAGAAGGTATCTGCCAGCGCGCAGAAATCCGCATGCTCAAAGCGGATCCCGGCGCCCCGGTCCGCGGCCCGTTTTGCCGCCTCAGCCAGTTCTCCGTCACTGATATCCGAAGCAGTCATCGGATATCCAAGGCACGCCAGGCCGATCGCCTGTGTGCCAATCCCGCAGGCACAGTCGAGGATCTGCGCTGACCGGTCGAATCCGTATTCCGCAAAGATCCGGTCCAGGATCTTTGCCTGCTCGTGCGTTGTGGCATCCCAGTCGAGAAACAGCTTGTCGTATTCGGCTGCAAGATTATCGTAAAAGGCCTGTATAATATCCATGTACTTTCCCCTAAAACAGCTTTTTGAAACGTTTTTCGTCTCCGGCCCGGTTATTCCATTTCCTCAATTACCGCTTTTATCGCGGCAATGACCCCTCTGAGAATATCGTTCAGTTCCAGATACGGCCGATCTGCATGCCCCTGTTCCCGGATGAACGGAACATGGATGAACCCGGTCGGGACTTCACCGTTATTGTGCGCAAGCATGCCGTAAAGCAGGGCGTTGCACACATATTCCCCCGCATTATCGGACTTTTCGCATGGAATACCAATGGAGCTGACCGCTTCCATGATCTTCTCAACAGGCAGGGTGGAAGTCAGGGCATCCGGCCCGTTCTCCGCGACCGGCTGATGGTCCGGCCGGAATCCCGCGTTGTCCGGAACGCGGGAGTTCATTGTATTCCTGCCTGTGGTCTCCGGGGTTATGGCACTGTGGCCGCCTGCCTGGCCGAGCATCACGACAGCAGCTGGTGCCTTCTCGTCGTATGCCGCAAAGGCCAGTTCCCTGGCTCTTACAAACTCGACCGGCAGCAGCATCTTCTTCAGTGCGTACCCGTCGATCGTATCCGGCAGCTTGTCCAGCACTATTTCGGTTGGGTTCAGTTTTTCCCCGCCAAAAGGCTCAAACGCCGTAACCAGAATCACCTTTGGCTGATTGGCATTTCCCGTATAGCTTTTCATCACACTCAACCTTTGATCGCCGGTGTCTTATGCGGCGTTTTCCCAGGCCCCGCTGTCCGTCCACTCGACCTTCTGATACTGCACTTCCGCCTTTGTGATGCCTTCCGGGTAAATCTGAGCAAAATCATTTTTCATGGAGATGGGTGTATAACCCATGGCAATATAATCTGCGGACTTTGTCTCCCAGTCCTGCGTGCCCCATTCGCGTACGTCGTCATCCGCCACGATCATATAGGCCTCGGCCGGATACGGATTCCTGCTGTCGATCGTATAGTTCATCATGCTGGTATCGCTTCCGCTGTTTCCGAAAGCCAGTACCGGGCGCTGACCGATCTCCCGTTCGATATAGATGGATTTGTTGGCGTTGAGGTTCTTCTGAATAAAGCCACCGGTCAGGATCAGCCCATCGCCGTCATAGTATTTGAAATTCATGTTGGAAGATTCCGTTTCATAACCGGGCTGCTTTACTTCAAAATCCGTGCCGATCACGTGATTCGGCGTAACAAAATCCTGAAGGAGGGAGTTTGCCACGATCGCGCGGGTGGTCGTGCGTTCCGTGCCGCTGATCACATAGATCGTGAAATCGTTTTCGTACAGATACTGAACGAGCTCCACCATCGGCAGATAGCAGTTGTCGAGATAGCGCATATTATTGAAGCTTGCCGTCTTCTTCTGGCCGAATTGCACAGCGTACTCATACAGTTCTTCGACGGTCATCCCGGCGTATGCTTTGGCGAAATTTCTGGCAAGCGCTTCATCCGCTGTGTAGCCCGGCTCAATGGACGCCGCTATCTCTTTCAGTTCGTCGGAGACCCTGTCCGGATAATCCACTAAACAGAACTCAATAAACATCATCGTGTCGTAATATGTGTAGAAAGTCTCACAGGCAAGTGTACCATCCATGTCAAAAACCGCGATGCGGTCTTCCACCGGAATGAAGTTCTCCTGATCCGCAGGATCTGTGATCTTGTTTACATAATTCCTGAGCTTCTGTGCCGGGACGGAATCCTCCGTCCAATATTCTGTCAGTGCCTTCTTCCCTGCTTTTAATCTCACAGTGGAAGCACCAAGCACGATCGCAAACAGCACCAGCAGTGCTATTGCGATGATCACTGCGTTTTTTACGCTTTTTCTTTTGCTCATCTTTCTACCTCTCTGTTTATTGTCAGTTCGAAATTATCATCGATCAGCGTGACCAGTTCGCCGACACGCTGAAAGCCTTCCCTGAATCTCTTGTTGTCTGCCTTTAGGCTGTCGACCGTACAGCCGGTGTCGACAAATCTGGCTTCGATCACCGACTCGCACCCTAAGATCTCATCAAAATGCCTTTCTATGTATCCTTCGGTCATGGCAAGACAAACGAACCGAATCGAGCTCAGATACCGGTCATCGAGATCCTGCCTCCAGTCAAAGGGAACATAGCACCCTTCCACGATCAGGTTCTGCCGGTTTTCGACCGCTGTTTTTATCATTTCCCGGACGACCGGCCACAGAATCTTTGTCAGTACTTCATCGTCCTCCGGCGTGAGATCGATGCAGCCGCTGCGGATCAGGCCCATCTTCAGATGATCGATGGACAGATACGGCGCTTTGTATTTTTCAAGCATCCTCTGTGCAAGGAGAGTCTTTCCCGTGTGGGATGCCCCTGTAATCAGTATGATCATAGTCCTGTCCTTCTGAATTATGCAAACCGGAAGATATGTCTGTTTTTCATTTCTGTCTCTCTTCTTCCGGAGCGGCGCCGCGCTGCACGCCATAGATGCCGACCAGGATCAGCACGCAGCACAGCAGTCCGAAGAAAGAAAACGGTTCATGAAGGAACACTGTGCCGGCAAACACGGAGACAGCCGTCGTCAGATTGGCAAACACCGTTGCCCGCGCGACCGGAAGCCCCGTGATCACATAGCTTGAAAGGAAATACGCAATGACTGAGCAGCAGACCGAGAGAAACAGCACCGCAAGCAGATAGCTCCGCTCCGCAAAAGGTGCTAGATACAGAGTGGGATCTCCGTGCACCGAAATCGCGGCCATCACAGTGAACACCACCGCGCCGAAGCCGATCATAAAATAGGTACGTTCAAACGGGGTGTACTGCTTCGAGATACCGCGGCTCAGAAGCGTGTAGGCCACAGCTGAAAAGACCGCTACCAGAAGACCCACGACGCCGATCCAGTCAAGGCTGCCGCTGCTGTTCGTAAGCATCCCGATGCCGATCACGCCGCCGACCGAGAGTACGCTGTAGAAAAGCTGCTTCGGCGTAGGCTTCTCGCCGAGGATCGGAATGGCAGTCAGGGTGCATGCGATCGGGATCAACGCAATCATCACGCCGGAAAATACCGTGCTGGAGTGCAGGATCCCATACTGTTCTCCGAAGAAATAGATTACAGGTTCCAGAAGGCCGAGAACGAGCAGCGGCAGGAGCGGCTTCCCGCGGAACCGGCAGGCTCCGAGCGGTGTGAGAAGAAGCGCGCTCATCAGCACAAAGGCGATCAGAAAACGATGACTCAGCAGAAGAATGACCGGCGCTGTGTTCAGCGCCACGCGCGAAGCCATAAAGCTGAGGCCCCAGAAGCTGTGGCCTATGATCGCGGCTATAATTGCTCTTTTGATTGTTGCAGAAGTCTTGTTCATCTCTCACTCCGGGTCTTTCTGATCGGATCCATCTGGTTCCGTGATAATAAGCTTTTTTTCTGTGCGCTATTCCGGCATACCTGCGCAGGCATAATAGACGGCGCCGACAGCCTGGGCAAACTGAGCAATCGTGTAGACAGGATGCTGTGCCAGCTGCTTCATGAGCGGTGTGACAGCCAGTGTCTCATCAGCTGCCTCCAGGTACAGGTCCGGCACGATGCGGTGCACGCCTTCGCAAATCTCATCAAAGCAGGCTTTCGTTTTGACCAGCCGGCCAAACAGCGTGCGCGCACAGCACGCAGGCTGAAGAATATACTGCGTCTCCCGCCAGGTAACGCCCAGGGCTTCTCCCACAGCACGAAACAGTTCAGCAGCCGGAGATCCCGTGTCTTCCGCGGCCTGCATGAAGAACTCAAGGCACGGTTTACGCATGTCTTCCGGTGCGGTGGGCACCGTCAGGCGCTCACCTTCCCGGCGGAACAGACCTGCGTCAAAAGCGCGCTGAAGCAGCTCCGGGTCGGCATCGGGCAAGTGTTTTGCAGCCAGACGGAATACTCCAAACTGCCCTCCATATTTCTGGAGCGATCCAGACAGCTCTGTCCCGAAATTGCGCGTACTGCGCACATCCCGAGGATCAAACGTACGCTGGGTGAAGCTCCCCAGGTCGATAATGAAATTGTAGACCTCCAGCGGAATCTCCGGTATGGTGCCATCAGGAAGGATCCATCCGGTTCCCAGGTCGGTTCCCAGGCTGTGAGCGAAGAAACCATCGGAAAGCTTCCGACCGTCCGCGGTCTCCTCCACCGCCGTTGTGAAAGCGGCCATGGGGCCGTCGTTGGTGTTCATCACAACGCCGCCCGGCCGCACATATTCGGCCAACAGCTCGTTCAAGTCTGCCAGTTTTCGGAACTCGGCCTCATAATCCAGTTCCACGTTACCGCGCATGCCCTGAGTCTTGGGAGTCTCTCCACCGACGATTCGATTACGGATCACCACATCGGGAAAACAAAGGCCGATTCCGTCAAAGTTCCAAAGCCTGCCGCCCAGCTTTGCCTCCATGGCGGTGACGGCTGCCTCAACCTCTGTGTCGGCAGCAGTCCTGTCAAACGCAGTCAGAGACAGTTCTTCTGACAGCCCCGCCTCCGACATACTCACCGCTGCACGCATCAGCCGGGTGAGCATCATCAGAGGACCGGTCAGCTGTTCCGCCCGCGTGAAAGCTGCTGGATTCCAGTCATATTCCTTGAAGGCACACAGCTGCCCGTCAAGGGAAGCAGTCAGCTTGATGTCGGTGCCGCCGATATCCATCCCCATGAAGCGGCCGCGCTCTGCCCGGGCTGGCAATGCGGTGAAAACAGACGTTTCTCCGGTTTCCGGAGCATCGGAGATGCATGTATCCAAGTTGTCGGCAGGAACGATGTTAAACCGGAAGTGAACATCGGAGCCGCACAGAGATGCCAGCACACGCTGGTTTACATTCAGGCACTTTCCGTAGCCGGTTCTGGATGCTATGGACACATTCACCTGGAAGACTTCATCCAGTTTTGCGGCATAGGAGGTGAGGAACGCATCATTTGAATCGAAGGAGACGCCTATTTCACGGGCTCCCAGTGCAGAGAGGATATTGTAGATGGTGGCGTTCAGGTATTCTTCTACAAACGTTGTCTCTTCCGGATCGCTGCATGCAGGCAGCTTCAGCGAAAAGCGGCGTGTACTGCCGTCGTAAAGCGTCGCGTACAGGCGGAAGGAACGGACGCCGTCCCGCTGGAAAGCATCACGGACGTCACTGATGTATACAGGGTCATCTGCTTTTGCTATTTCAAGAAACTGCCGCACTGTGGGCATGGCTTATCCTCCTTCAACGTGATCCTTCAACAGTTTTCTGCATATAGCAGAACATCGACTGCTTTATTTGTAGTTAATGAACACAAGACCGATCAGGCAGATCGCCACACCGACCAGCTTGTTCCACGTCAGCGCTTCACGATAAAGGAAATAGCCTACGAGCAAAAGCACTGCTGCAAGGAAAGAACTCTGCACGATAAACCCCGTGCTGACCTGCCAGCCGGCTTTATAGGCATAGATCCAGCCGGCTTCCAGCCCGACGATCACAATGCCGAGAACGACAGGCGCCCAGTTCAGCTTTCCGTATTCCTTCAGCAGGTTTCCGCCGGAGCCAAGCGCGAAAAAGAGGATCGCGCTTGCCGCGGCGCCGACCAGATAAGTAACAGTCAGCGACGCAAACGGATTGATTCCTTCCGGCACCGACTTGGCGCAGATCTGATACACCACATTCGACAGAACCACCAGTGCGATCGGCCAGATATAAGCAAACATGATACATACCTCCGTAGTTTCGGTTGTCAGAGCTTTTTCTCCGCCACAAGAGCGGTCCAGCCGTTTTGTTCGACTTCCCTGATGACAAAGAACCCGTTCTTCTCCCAGAAATGATTCGCCTGGGGATTGTCCTTTGCTATGGCCAGTTGGACCGCTGTTTTCCCTGCCTGCTTCAGGTACGCGCAAACGTCCCGAATGATCCCGCTTCCAATCTGTTTTCCCTGAAGGGCAGCATTCATCATAAAGAACCCGATATAAGCTGTATCCTGTTCCGGATAACCGTCGACCAGGTCCAGAATTGCTGCCATCTCACCGTCTTTGAAAAAGCCTACAAAGTATTTGTCCGACAGGTCAACTCCGGGCGGCGTAAGATGCAGGTCGGAGTTGACCTGCTCTTTGGAAGGTTCCGCCTCACAGTACTGATAATACAGTGTGTTCTTCTCACAGAAACGCAGGATAGCATCTGTATCGGAATCATCCAGTCTGCGGATCTCGAAATGTTCACTGAGCTCGGAAATATTCAGCATGGTTATCCTTGCCATCTTACTCCTCTCCAGGCAGAACCTGTTCCTTCAATTCTCCGTCCAGTTCCTTCAGAAATGCTTCCAGAAAAGCATGCCTCTCGGCAGCAAGCTGCTTTCCCATGTCGGTATTCATTAAATCTTTCAGGAGCAGGAGCTTTTCGTGAAAATGCTGTACAGATTCTTCCAAAGAACGGCCGTGCTCTCCTCCGTAGGCAAAGGTCCTGGCAATGCCGATGGCGCCCATCGCGTCAAGCCGGTCTGCGTCCTGCACGATCTTCCCTTCCAGGATTTCCGGAATCTTCCCGCGGTTCCTGCTGAAGGACACGGAATTGATGCACGTGCAGATCTTCTCCGTCTCATCCCCGGATACCCGGCCCTCCAGAAAACGTCTGGCGTTTTCATTATTTCCCGTATGAAAGAGCTTATGGTCGTCCGCATCGTGCAGAAGCGCCGCCAGAGCCGTGATTTTTCGGTCACAGGCCGGTTCTGATCCCGCGATCAGCATGGCATTGTGCCAGACCCGCAGCGTATGCTCTGCGTCATGTCCGCCGGCGTTGTCCCGGAACAATTCCCTGATATAGACGACTGCCTGTTCAATGAGAAGGTCCTTCTCCTTCTCAAAAAAAGCTTTTTCCCGATTTGAATCACTCATCATAGTCTGCGCATGCCCGCATGCTCTCATAGAGTTCATAGGGCAAAATGAGATTGCCTCTGCCTGTTCCCATCGAGATGTCCGGTTTGGTCTGGCCGTGGAAATCGGATCCTCCGCTCTGCCTGAGGCCGAATTCTTCAGCAAGTGAGATGGCTGTTGCGGTCATTTCATCATCGTAATCGCTGTAATGCGTCTCGATCGCATCAAGACCGGCTTTCTTTGCCTTTGGCAGAAAATCCCTCATCTGCTCAGCGGTCAGGTTTATAAGGCCATGAGCCATGATTGCCGTCGCACCGAATGTCTTGATGAAATGGACCGCTGCCACAGAAGTGATCCTGCGAGGCGGGTAATAGAATCCGTTACCCGGTTTCAGCAGCGTATCGAATGCCTCTGTAACACTTTCAACATAGCCTTTTGCCATCAGTACTCTGGCGACATGGGCGCGGTTGAAATCACCGCTTCCCAATGTGGAAACTTCTTCAACAGAAACCTCGTAGCCGGCTTTGTTGAGGCTGTCAATGAGCCTCTGATTGCTGTTCTCCTTGGCGATATGGGCGAGCTGCAGGAAGTCTTCGATCTCATCCCAGTATTGCCTGCGGAAAAACAGGCCGACAATATGGATCTCGATGTCGTTCCATTCCGTTGTGAACTCGCATCCCGGGACCGTGATGACGCTGCTGCCGCTTCCGGCTTCCATAAACTCCGAAAGGCCTCTGGATGTATTGTGATCGGTCAGCGCCAGGACGGAAAGTCCCTGCTCTTCGGCAAGTTTAACAAGTTCTGTCGGGGTCAGCGTGCCGTCAGAGAATGTTGAATGTGTGTGCAGGTCGCATCTCCTGTTATCGTTTATACTCATTTCGTTCTGATCCATTTTTGTTATGTAAACCGAATGCTGGATTGACAGGAGCTGTCTTCCCTGTGCGTTCATCGCATTTCTGCGTTTCTCGCCCTTTTCAGTACCTTTCATAGAATGAGATTTCAGCTAAACGCTCATATATGCTCACTTTCCTGTGAGGGTTCGGGACGATTCTCAATTTTTCTCACAAAACGGCAAACAGTCCACCTGCTCCGCCGGAATGCAAAAACAGGACGTTGTCTGTTGCCTGAAACCTTCCTTCTTCAGCCATTTTGATCAGACCGGCAAATGCCTTTCCTGTATAGACAGGATCAAGGAACAGGCCTTCATATTTTGCAAGCAGAGAGATGGCCGCATTCCCTTCTTCAGACGGGATCGCATAACCCGGTCCGCACATGTCCCGCAGGTGATAATCCCTGGCGCTGATCTCCGCCTCAACACCCAGCAGAGCGGCTGCTTCCCGCATCAGTGCGGGGGTGATCTCATCGAACGGATCGGAGTCCACCATCATTCCGTATACCTTTGTTCCGGGAAGGAACAGCTTCGCCCCCAGGGCAAGTCCGGCCATCGTCCCACCGCTGCCTTCGGCACAGATCAGATAATCAAAGCGGCTGCCCTGCTGACCGATTTCTCTGGCACAGTCTACATATCCCAGAGAGCCCAACGCGTTAGAGCCTCCGCAGGGAATTTTATAATAGGGTACGCCAAGCTGGGTGCCGATCCGATCCATTTCAGCATAAATGTCCGCGTAGTTATCCGTATCCATAAAGATCACTTCCGTACCCATCAGATGCTCCAGCAGCTGGTTTCCAACCTGCTCTGTCACGCCTCGCCGCTTCAGGATAAGGATCGGTTTCATGCCGAGTTTACCTGCTGCCGCAGCAGTAAGCATGGCATGGTTGGACTGCGATCCTCCGGTGGTAAAAACAACCTCAGCGCCCTGCTTCCGGGCGTCAGCGAGAAGGTACTCCAGTTTTCTTACCTTGTTACCGCCAAGTCCTAGACCAGTCATGTCATCTCTTTTAATGAAAACATTCGCATTCAGCAATCTGCTTATATTCTCCAGTTTCTGAACAGGGGTTGGAAAGATACCAAGGGATATCTTCGGATAAACGTTATACTGCACGATGATCTCTCCTTATAACAGAATTGCAAATTCGCATTTATTTACTTTGACTCCATCGCCTTGGTCGCGCCCAGGCAGTGTATTCTGACAACACGATTATCGTCGGTCTCTGCTATCTGCCGCAGCTGCTCCACATAAGGCCTGACGAACTCCGGCCTACGCCTGCCGAGAACACGGAAGATCTCAGGCGCTTCCATCCGCACCTTGTCATCCGCGTCGTGCAGAAGACCTTCAAACACCTGCATATGATCCTCATAGACGTCCGGTGTGTTCGTGGCGATGTTTTCCGATGCCCAGATGAAACTCAGGCGTACTTTCGACTCCTCATCCGAGGCAAAGCGGAACAGATCTGTCCAGTACGGTTTGATCACGCGATAGTCGCCCCGTCCGATCCTGCCGAGGGCATTCACCGCACGTTCCCGCAGAAATGGCACCGGACTGTCACAGAAGGATGCGATCATCGGAACCACGTCCTGCATCAACTGAGGATACACGAGCCCCATCTCGCCAAGCAGCCAGAGGGCCTTTGCCTGTATCTTCACGGACTGATGGGTAAGGAGAGAGAAAACATACGGAATGCTCTCTTCCCATCTGTCCTTGTCTTTTGTCAGTATTCCAAGCTCTTTATAGAGTTTCGATTCGCTCAATCCGTTATCTCCCTAAGCTGGAATTTGTCCAGCAGATCACTCTGTCCGGTATATATGCTTAAACTTCCCACTGGTCGGATTGGCCTGAGGAAGCTGATCGGACAGCACGATTTCAAGATCCTTTACGCCCTTGCTCTGAAAGAAAAAGAGCAGTTCAGCCTTTGCTTCTTCAAATGCCTTTTCTCTATGGTCGCTGACGAGCCGCAGTTCCAACTGTTTCGCCCCTCTCTGGATCAGTTGAAATCTTTTTATGGACTTTACTTCTTCCAGAATCTTGTACAGGGACATCGGCGCAATCTTTACATCGTTTTCAAATATAAGCGTATCATCCGTACGTCCTTCAATCTCAAGCCACAATGAATTCCTGCCACACTTGCATTTTTCATTATGGACAATGATCCGGTCTGTCAATTCATAGCGGATGAACGGCTGGATATAGTTTGCGAGGTTTGTGATCAGCACTTTGTCAGAGAGAATTCCATATCCCACTGGCTGGTTATTCTCATCAACCGGCTCCACGATCACCCAGTCTTCATTGATATGCAGGTGACCTTCGGAACATTCACAGGCAATCTCTCCTGCCTCTGTGCATGAATAATGCGTCTGTACATAACACCCGAATTTGTCCGTCAGTTTCTTCCGGACAGTATCCGTCAACAGTTCTCCGCCGGTGATCACAACATCCGGGCGGATCGTCAGTTCGTCATAATCCGCCAGCAATGAAAGATTGGATGGGTATCCACTCAGCATGGCCGGTTGAAAGGCGTTGAGTTCCTTAATGATCTGCTCCTCAGGCTCATTTACATCCACAGTAATTTTCGTCTGCTTCCACGGCATCTTCAATTGAAGATAGCGGGACATCCCACAGGCCAGATAAAAGCCGTAGTTGGCAAAAACGCCCGCCGTCTTTTTTCCGTGTTTCATAAAGGCCTTATAATCTTCGTGCCTCGCAAATGTCCGAAACGCCGCAACCGCTGAGGCAACATTGATACATTGGTTGTCGTAAAGTACAACAGCGGGATTTCCTGTCGAACCCGAGGTCTTGAAAACCAGATATTTCCCATCGAGCATCCTGCCGACGTGATCAAGATCTGTACAGAATTTATCGACCGCCTCCATTGTGACATGACGATCAGTTACAACGCGGTCAAAACTCGCCATCAATTCCGGTTTGCCGACGGGAGGGAGGTTTTCCAGGCGAAAATCAGCACCGACATTACGATACAGTTCCTCATAGAAGGGGCTGTTTTTTCTCGCAAAATCGACCAGCTTCTTCAGCCTGCCCTGCTGTATCTCGGCAAGCTTCTCTCTCGAAAGGCTATTACCCCTATGGGTTTTGATCATTGTACGAATCAGATTCATGTAGTGTTCCTTTTTCCAAAACAAGTTTTGCCAGTTCTCTACAAATTACAGATCTGTCAGTGTTTTTCAGTCAGTTCAGATAATCCGCATTCTTCTTCCGACAGCTGCTTACCCACCTCGTTTAATTCACACTTTCCAGACACTCTTACTGATTTCACAGACTCCGCCGTGATATGCGCCTTCTCCGGTAAAGAAAGTCTGAAATCCGCTTTTCTCCAAGACTCGTCCGGACGCAGCATTCTCCAGGAGACGGATACCGTATACCTCGGTCACGCCGACCTGTTCCGTTATCACTGGAAGAAAAGCTGTCACTGCTTCTGTCGCATAGCCTTTTCCCGTGAATGCTTTAGCTACATGATATCCGATTTCCCATTTTCCCTCCCCGATGGGAACCAGCTGGACATAGCCGATGTTCTTATCCTCATCTTTCGTGATGAGCGCATAGACCAATGGGCCATCCGCAGTGCCATACTGGGACCTCAGGAATTCTATCGTTTCCTGTGCATCTTCCAGTGTCTCAAAAACTTCATCCGGTACGAATCTTCTTATGTCTTCATCCAGAGAATTCTTATGGACATCCATCGCCATGTCCATCGTCATTTCAGTTATGATCAATCTATCTGTTTCTACTAATATACTCATAGTTTTTCCTGCCGATGTATTCGGCGTCTTCTTTGTTCAAGTCCTCAATTCTGAATTTTATTTTCTTTGTCTTTATCTTTTGTTTCGATGGTCATCATCCGCCGGTTCATACGGGACGGAGATGAAGTCTTTCTTTTGGTGGTACAAGCAGCATACCGTCTCGACGTGGCCTGAGACCACGATAGCACTAACTCATTTTTCCGACCGTTCGCTAATCGGCGGTCAGGAACTTGTCCACGGTTTTGACCGTTCGCCAATTGGTGTCCGGGAACATTTTGTTGCTCTCTATCTATTCGGCAAATCCCGAGTTGTCACTTTCTTGCCACTACGATCGGCTGATAGAATCCTGTTTCATCCGGGAACATCCAAACCACATCCCTGCATCCGTTGGCCCGGAGCAGATTCGTCAGTTCCTCCCTGCGAGTCGCCCTGTATTCGCACACGAACTTGCTGATCTGCAGGTTATCCTCGTCGTCGATGATGTACTGCGTCAGCTGATAGTTTTTGCCGCTCCAGACCCAGGTTTGGAAGGAAACGCGCTGTCCCTTTTCCGTTTTATGGATGTATGGCGGAGAATACGGCGGCTTTTCGGCCAGAAGGCTGTCATAATCCCGGATGCTGGCCACAAAGATGCCGCCCGGCTTGATCTGACCGGTGATGCTTCTGACAGCAGATTCCAGCGCCTCGCCGGTAAGCATGTGCGGCAGAGCGTTGTCCATCGCGATCACAATATCAAACTGCTCGGAGAAGGTGTCAGACAAAGCGCAGAAATCCGCATGCTCAAAGCGGATCTTTACACCATTCTTCTCAGCGCGATCAGCCGCCTCCGCAAGCTCCCCGTCACTGATGTCCGATGCGGTGACGTGATACCCAAGTGCTGCCAGTCCGATGGCCTGTGTCCCGATCCCGCAGGCACAGTCGAGGATCTGTGCGGTTCTGCCAAATCCATTATCAACAAAGATCCTATTCAGAATGACTGCCTGCTCACGTGTTGTGGCATGCCAGTCCTGAAAGAGCTTGTCGTACTGGGTTGCCATATTATCATAAAAGGTTTGCGTAATATCCATAAACGTGCCTCACTATGCATTCTGTGTTAGCAGACAAACCGTTTCCAGAGAATTGAGCGGACGAAACATATCAACAAGCAGAATATTTTTAGAGTTTCTTGATCGGAAAGAACATATAGTTTTTGCCAGTCTGCGGGCATGTGAAGTCATGAACTGCGCCAACGAGGCTAACGCTGTTATCCTCCATGTACCGCAGCATCTCCGAAAAAGTATTTTTCCCGTCGTTCTCCACCCGCAGATATTCATAGCCTGGGATGACCCATTTCACCCATCCGTCAGGGGCCTGCGCTTCGTCTATACACTCTGCGCCTGCAAGATAGAAACCGTTCCTGAAATCTTCCCAAGGCATAAAGGAATGCGTAAAGTCAGACATTGCCCCCCATATACCTGCAAGGTTTCCGTTCTCATCTTTTTTTGCCAGATGTGAGATCTGATCAAAGTGTGTGTTGGTGTCCTCCCATAATTTCTGTATAAAGCCATCGCCATCAGAGGTTGAGCCTTCTTTTCCAATCACTGCAAATGATCCTTTTATGACCTTTTCGATCTTCATGATTCTTCTCCCACTGTTTTGTTTTCAATATCATATATCCTGTTTCAGATACTCTGCGTCTTTCGGTTCATAGGGCACAGAAATGAATTCCTTCTTTTGGTGGTACAAGCAGCATACCGTCTCGATGAATTACCAGTTTAGAAACAAATCGACAATCTTTAATACGTCAGTCCAGACGCATATCAAATGCCTTCTTTGATTCTCCATTGAAGCCTTTGTTCTCATAAAACTGATGGGCTTCTGTTCGGCCTATTCCGCTTTGCAATATCACTTTGTAACAATGACGGTCCTTCGCAAATGCAATCGCCATATCCAAAACCCGAGAGGCGAGACCAAGTCTCCTGTACGCTTTATCTGTAACAACATTCTCTATAAAGCAAATACCCCTGTTGTTTCGTGTCAGGTTCGGAATGAAAACCGCATAACAAGTCGATACAACCTTGCCATCATCAACTGCCCCAAAGTACCGTATATTTGCATCTGCTTCTATTTCTTTCCAAATGTTTTCACTCTGTTCCACAGAGTACTGATTATCTGTATCAAGCTGTTTGTATAATTCCAGCAAGGATCTCAGATCTGTTGATGTCAATCTTCTGAATTCCATATTTCAAAATCTCCTTACAAATCCCGCTTGTTAATGAAGAAGCCTCAGATAATCCGAATCGCTTGGTTCATAGGGCACAGAAATGAATTCCTTCTTTTGGTGGTACAAGCAGCATACCGTCTCAACGTAGCTTGAGACCACGATACGACTAACTCATTTTTCCGACCGTTCGCGGAAACTTGTCCATGATATCGACCGTTCGCTAATCGGCGCCCGGGAACATCTGCCCGTTCGCGGAAACAAGTCGAGAAACTAGAAGTTATCTGACAGACTGCCATTCCTCTTTGGAAAGGCATGTTATGTGTTCCGTTCGGAGAACGCCCTCTATGGCACAGGGCACATTATAGGCCGTATGATGATAATGAAAACCGCACTTCTCCTG
>JAEEGF010526484.1_pt1 | contig 18133 bp, 15 predicted proteins | sample 9134171 | NCBI WGS metagenome assembly JAEEGF01 (sample SAMN16246542, study PRJNA631951) | gut metagenome | biome: gut microbiome; feature: rumen; material: AP-attached | host: Bos | place: Iran: Karaj | collected 2018-10
TAGTCGTAACCGATATCAAGACTGCCGAGATGACGAAAGTAGTGGAAAACACCTTCAGGGCCGTCAATATCGCCTTTGCAAATGAGCTTTGCAGGATCTGCCGTCACGACGGGATGGATGTATATGAAATCATACGGATCTGCAACATGCACCCGAGGGTGAACATACTCCAGCCAGGTCCGGGAGTCGGAGGCCACTGCATAAGCGTGGATCCCTGGTTCCTTGTAGGAGACTATCCCCACCTGGCGAAGGTCATCGACGAATCCATGAAGACCAACGATTCACAACCCTCCTTCGTATTGAACCGCATCAGGGAGATAATGGACGAGAATGGAATCACAGATCCCGGCAGGGTCGGACTCTACGGGCTTACATACAAGGAGAATGTGGACGACTGCAGGGAAAGTCCCACCCTCCAGCTACTTGAGGCTCAGGAGAAGCATCTTGCGGAGCCGCTAAAGGTATATGACCCGTTCATTACGGAAGACATGGTCAGAAACCAGTATCACGACCTGGACAGTTTCCTGGCGGATGTCGACCTGGTCGTCATAATGGTCAAGCACAACCAGATCAAGGAGAACATGGACAAGCTTTCAGGCAAAATCGTCCTGGACTGCCACAACATCTGCAGCCTTCCCGGCGTTTATCATCTGTAGTCAGTGTCACCGAGGATACGCATGTAGCATTCCTCCTCTACCGCCGCCGTTTCATCCCAGTCCTTAACGGAAGGAACGGATATCCGGGACGGATCCTTCAGGATACCTGCGACCGTTTCTGCAAACCGGGATACGAACAGTTCCCGGGAGTCCACTGTGGAATCATTATCCCATGGAACAAGGCAAGCCTCCGGAAGGACTTCCGGAATCCCCCCTACCCTTGAAGCGACTGTCCTGGTGCCACAACGTGCCGCTTCCAAAACCACGAGAGGGAGTCCTTCGTTCCGGCTGGGCAGCACCAGGACATCGGTGCAAGCATAGACTGAAGGCATCTGCCGTGACTGGACATCTCCCCAGAAACGGCAGTCGATGGAAGGATCTTCAGAAACGGCTTTCTCAATCTCCTTCCGGAGCGGTCCGTCACCGACGATCCAGAAAACCAGGTCGCCGTCATACAATGCTTTGACCTCATGGAAGATACGAGGCAGCAGACCGACATTCTTTATCGGCACCAAACCTCCGGCGAAGGTAACCACACGGGCCTGGCCAATATTCCATTGTTCCTTCAATCTGGCAGTTTCCTCTTGCGAATACGGGCGGAAACATTCATCTGCAGCATTGTACAGCACCTGTTTCTTCCCGGTGCCGACCCGTCCAGAGATTTCCAGCAAAGCACGGCTCACGAAAAAATTCATGGCGGCATCCTTGAGGATCTGTCCGGTCCGTGCCGTAATCTGCCTGTACCTGAAAGGCTTTGTGTGGATGTCAGACCCGTGCCATGTCACACAATACGGGATACCGAACCGCTTCAACGCCATCCTGGCCATGAGGCCTCCTTCAAACGAGTGCGCGCTTACGAGGCTGGAACCGGACAGGACTTCCAGATGCCGTTTCATGAACCTGGGATAAAACCACGGCCGCAGGCCGAGTTTGAAGAATAGGACGTGATCCAGTATGGAATAACGCATCCAGAGCATATTCAGCTTTATTCCGTTAACCTCAACGGAAAGCCGTCCTATCATTTCCTTTTCATCAATGTCTCCGAACTTCCTTCGCCCCAGCAGGCGGCTCACCAAAGGGGAATAATACTCCTGGATACACCATGGTTCCACGGTGAAAGATTCCCTGGCCGAGAGGGCACGGACCCTTGCACATTTCGAATTGAACGAGCCCTTCCGGTCAAAGATATTATCTTCAAATATGACGGCTATCTTCCTCATCGCGCTAATTCGAGAAATGACCTTGCAACATTCCTTATATCAAATCTTTCCAGACCGACAATCTTGTGTGCTTTTTCGTAGTTTCCATCCATGAATTCCTCGAACGCCAACTGCTCATCTGACGTAAAAGCAGACGATATATCCAGAATCGGCCTACCGGACAGGGCATAATCGATCAACTTGCTCGGACTCTGGACAGTAGAAGGATTCACTATGTTGACCAGGAAGTCCGCCTTAGCCAATTCGCACAGAAGATCACTCCTGGGGATAAAACCCCTCACGGACATACTGTCAGGAACCGATTCGCCCAGGAAGAATTCGGGAGTATTGGTATACACCAGGAAACGGAACTCTCTCTTGCTGGAAGAAAGGTATCGCAGGAAATTGGCAGGATCCCTGAGCCCGGAATATCCTCTTCCCGCAAAGACAAACGTCGGGACGGAATTAACCATATACTCAGGAAGCACCACCTCATCCAAGTCGAAGCCCTGCGGAATAACCCGTATCTTATCCCTGTATTCCGGATAGTAGGAATCGATGGCCTGCTCCACGGGAACGGCGATGAAATCGCACCTTTCACACCACCGGCGTTCAGTCTTTTCCAAGTACCGCCGCTTCTTTCCGAAGGGATTAAGCATGAAAGGGTCTCCGCAATCGGCCACCCACTTCTTTACCTTGGTCCTGTCGATATATCTGGCGACTGCCCAATGGATGGCATGCGGGCAGGCAACCGAAATCAGCAAGTCTATCTCCGCTTCTCGTTCCAGGGTTTCCCTTACCATACGCCTGAAATCACATCCCGGGAATACATTGTATTCATTCAACAGGATCTTGACGGCGCTTGAATTAAGAGTCTTCCTCCTGTGTCCCTCGCTGTCCTTCAAACCGTTCGGGGAAACGCCCAGGTTCCTGATCTTCAACCCATACTTTTCCTCGACACCGGAATAGTCGGTTTCACCGCCAAGCAGGGCATAGATCGTCACATCATGTCCTTCCTTGGCGAACTGAAGTCCAAGTTGCCATGTCCTTTGAGCCCTGGGGCGCTGGTCAGGGTATGTCCATTGCCCGATGATGACTATCTTCATTTCCTCATCAGTTTTATGATTTCGTCGATTTCAAGCCTATGGAACCTGAAGTAATAGCCAAGGACCACTATGATAAAGATTGAGCAAAGGACGGCATCTACGGGAAGGCTGGTGCCGGTGAAACAGCGGATTCCGAAAACTATCAACGATAATACAGAAACAACAGCCAACGGTCCTGCCAAAGGCTGCACGTAATCCTTGAAGGAAAGCGGGATAACAGGTCTTACAGTCACGGCCCAATAGACATACAACAGGAGGACCGTCAATATGAGCTGGGCGTATGCGACTGTAAAGATAGTAAAGGAACTGGCCGCGACTATCGCAAGCGTTGTCGTCACAACCCTTATAACGGTCCACTTGAAACCGAGGTCCGTCCTGCCGAATGCTATCTGCAGGGAACCGGACTGGCTGTTGAGGGAATTCAGGATTCCTATGAAAGCCAATATCCTGATCAGGATGGCGACCTCCGGGAATTTCGGATACATGACCTCGACGACAGTATCCGAGAACGTGAACAAAGCTGCATAGATAGGAACAGTCAGTTTCGTGACCATGCTCACGATCTTCTTGAAGTTCCCAACCACTTTGCTCATTTCGTTCTGTAGGAAAGCGAAATAAGAAGAGGCCACGTTGCTTACCAGGGAATTAATGGACTGGTATGGCTTGTTGATAAGGTCTTTCGCAAGATTATACACACCGAGGTCATCCATTCCGAAGAAACGGCCTATCAGGAAAATGTCAATCTTATTGGCAACGAAGTCAAGTGTCTGTGAACCAAGTTGATAAACTCCTATTCTCAGGAAATCCACGATTTCCCTGAAATTAAAATGGAACCTCACCCTGAATGTCTTGAAGCCTGCAGCCACAAAGAATGCCTGGTTGACGAAAGTCTGCAGAAGCTGGCCGTAAACAAGACTGTAGACGCCGAAGTCCTTCAAGGCAAGGAAAACGGTAAAGACGAACCCTACGAAAGTCGAGAGTATCCTCACCTTGGATATAAAGTCAAACTCCAGATACTTCTGCTTGATTGTCTGAAATATCTTTCCGAATGCACTCAGTATTACCTGGAGGCCGAGCAACGGTATTATCCTGGTCAATGATTCCTCATTGTAGAAAGCTGCAAGTGCAGGCGAGAGGGCGCAAACCAGCAGGAAGACCACCACGCTCATTCCGAGATTCAGCCAATAGATCGAGGAGTACTGGTCATCAGTAATATCCTGCTTGTGTATGACCCCTGAAGAAATCCCCAATTGCGAGAAGATGTCCGTGAAAGAGATCACCATCATGGCAGTAGCCATAAGACCGAAATCGGACTTGGCAAGGATCCTGGAGAGGATGGCAAGCCTGAGCAACTGGATCAGAAGGCAGACCACCGTCGAGACGGTGTTCCACTTGATTCCGGATATCGCAGACTTCTTCAGATCCATAACTACTCCCGTGCTAACTTTCCGAACATGTTATCCCAGTCTTTTATCCTGGAATTCCAGCCCCCGGCCATGATGGCAGAAGCCACGTTCACAGAAACCATTCTGGGTTCAGACCGGTATGCCTCCAGTATGACATCTGGAAGGGATTCCAGACTTGGAACGATGAAGAATGGAGTTTCGGGGCCATCGGGGATGTCATCATACTTTATCCATCCCCCGTGAAGTACTTTCGCTCCACAGATAAGATACTCCTTGACGCTTGCCGAACTGGCATCGGTCGGCTGCACATGGATGAACATATCGGTGCATTTCCGAAGTTCATGCAGCCGTTTCAACGGCAGGTATTCGGTAACGAAGAAACCTTTGATCCCAAAACGCTCAAGGCATGATTCCAATTCCTGCCTGTAACCATCCTTTGCGCCATAGGTAAAAGGGAATACCAGTACCAGATCCTCCGGCAGACTGTCACGGACGGAGGCGATTGATTCGATTACGGCCTTATGCCTCTGGCCGTCCGATCCATTATAGCCGCAGGTAATGAGGTAGGAACCAGACAGTCCCCATGATTCTTTAGCCTGCTCCCTCGAAAGGCTGTCTCCATGCTCGAGAAAGTAATCCAGGGTATCCGAGCCGAAACCTACCTCGAGGATTTTCCCGGGATTGAATCCGAGCCGCGCGATTACGGAATCCATGAAGTGTCCCCTCAGACCGGTCACATGGTCAGCCCTGGAATACAGTTTACGCAGTTTCCTGAGAGCCAGAGGGGAATCCACCCTAAGCACGTCACTGCCCCATGGAGACAAGATGACCTTCGCCCCAGTCTTTTTCATGAGAGGCATTATGTGCATGTCCCTGGGAGAAGGATAGTGGATATTGATTATGTCCGGTTTCCGTTCAGTGGCAGCCCTGAATGCCCTGCGGTATCGGATCCTGGCAGTCAATGACCTTAACAACGGTATCCTGGCCAGGATACCGTCCGGGCTTTTGACCTGGACTACAGAATCCAGGGCTGAGGAAACTTCATCGGGCAACGGGCGGAATATCTGCCAGCACAGTACACTGACCGACGCCTCAGGATCGACCATCTTGAGGTGAAGGACAAGCCTTCTGAGATGGTCACTCTCCAAAGGTCCTACTATCAGCAGCCTGTATCCGACACCCTGTTCCATTTCAACGGCCTATGATCTTCAGGTATTCATCCCAATCTCCCATGTCCTTCCACGCATTCTCGCTGACAGGGAAGCAGCCTACCTGGCCTCCCCTCCCGCGTACTGTCTGGATGAGGTCGGTTATGTGGAAGAATTCCCCTTCCGGGATCTCATCCACGACATCCGGTTCAAGTATGTATATACCTGTATTGAGCATGTAGGTATTCTCCGGCTTTTCACTCAAGCCAGTCATGATTCCATCCTCGCCCGTGTGTATGACGCCATAAGGAACCACTTCCCTCTTGATAGCGGAGATGACGGTAATCTCATTGTTGTTCGACCTGTGATAATCGTATGCATCCCTGTAATCCTGGTCTATCAGGCTGTCACAGGTCGAGACAAAGAACGGGGTCTTCATCCTGCCTTTGAGCATTGACACGCTCCCGATCGTACCCAACGGCTTATCCTCCTTGATGAACTCCATATCATAGTGATGGTCCAGGTTGTCAAGATAGAATTTCAGGATCTCGAACTTGTAATTGACTGAAAGATAGAACTTATGGCAGCCGATGGACTCGAACTGGTCCATGATTTCCTCTATGATAGTCTTGTCTCCGACTGGGATCAACGGCTTCGGGATAACGTTGGTGAGTGGTTTGAGCCTTGTCCCCTTCCCTCCAGCCATTATCACCACAGGGAGGTCGATCTTTTCCCTTCCGTCAGGCTTGATATCGCCGAAGAGATCTTCCCAAAGCACGACATCATGCAAGACTCCGTCGGAATCTACGATAGGCATGCATTCCGCCCTGAGACGCCTCATCTCCGCCTCAACCTTCTCCCTGGGATCATCCGGCGAACAGTATACCTTATCCTTGTCCACAACATTCCGGACCTTAACATTCAATTCGTTCTTGCGGATTATAGCTCGCTGAATATCTCCGATAGTGAGAATACCCACGAAGGCATCGTCGGAATTGAATACGAAAAGCATCTTGACCCTCTGGAGATCCATCTGTTCCAATGCACTGAAGATGGTGGCCTCCTCACTGATGATTCTGTTCCTGATCTTGTCCATACTCTATTGTTTATCAGGTATTCCTTTTTACGATTGATCCGGCAGGGACTATTGAATGGCTATTAATAGAGACACCTTGATGTATTATTGCTCCACTACCTACAAAAGAATCGCTTCCAACTGCAACCGCTCCGTTTATCATCGCTCCGGTTGAGATATGGCAAAAATCACCTACCTGAACATCGTGCTCAATATTAGCCATAGTATTGATAATACAACTACTACCTATTCTTGCTCCAGCATTGACTACAGCCTTGTGAAGAACCACTGTTCCACTACCTAAAACTGCGTATTTTGACACATATGCATCTTTGGCAACCAATGTAGCCAACCGTCCTCCAGCCTTTTCAACCAATGTGGCAATTTTTCTCCTAATACTACTGTCTTTAATTTGTCCTACAGTAATTATAAAATCATGTTCTGGAACGAACCTACTGATATCATCATCGCAACCTATTATAGGATATCCAAGAACACTGTCTCCCACAAACTCTGGTAGATCCAAAATGCCGAAAACAATGACACCAAGGCTCTCGGCAACATCGATTACAGATTTGCAGTGCCCGCCACCTCCTATAAGTATTACGGATTTTTGATGCATCATATTATCAACTCTTTTATCGATTCTACAATAAACCTAACATCTTCCTCAGAAACATATGGTCCAGAAGGCAGGCACAATCCTTTTTTGAAGAGCTCTTCAGATACTCCACTAAGATATACAGGAGAATCCTTATAAACTGGCTGCTTATGCATTGGTTTCCATAAGGGTCTGGTTTCAACGTTCAGCAAATCCAAACCTGACCGAATCGCTTCAACATTATCATTAGGCTGGCAGTCTGTCTTAGGATTTGATGAAGGTCGTAATACCCCTGCCGCTCCTCCAACAACTCCCTTGACCGTAGAATTATAAACGCGATCCTGTCCTTTTACAACGATTCCAGGATCGATGCATATTGTATTAAGCCAATAATTAGAATCATAACGTTTATCCGGATTCGAATGAAATGTTATACCATCAATGCTTTCGAACAACTCTTGATATAAAGAAGCTATTTTCTTATGATGCTCTATATGCTCTTCAACAATTGTCATCTGCCCTCTTCCTATGCCTGCACATATGTTAGACATCCGATAGTTGTATCCTATCGCCTCATGTTGGTAATATGGGTATGCTTCACGTGCTTGTGTGGCATACCACATAATTCTATTTTTTGTTTCAATATCTTTACAAATCAAAGCGCCACCACCTGAGGTAGTTATCATCTTGTTTCCATTGAAACTCAGGACACCATACTCTCCAAATGTTCCAAGGATACGACCTTCCCATCTGGATCCAAAACCTTCTGCCGCATCTTCAATCACTGGTATTCCGTATCGATTAGCCACTTCTAATATTCTATCAATTTGATAGGGCATCCCATACAAGGCGACAGGGATGATTGCTTTAGGCATTTTTCCAGTCTTGTGCAGGCGATCAATTATAGCTATTTCAAGAAGGTCCGGATCAATATTCCAAGAATCAGGTTCTGAATCAACGAATACAGGTGTAGCGCCTAAATATTTTACGGGGTGTGAAGAAGCACAAAATGTAAAGGATTGTACAAGCACTTCGTCTTCTGAACCTACGCCACAATTCAACAATCCTAAATGAACCGCTGCGGTACCAGAAGACAGTGCTACCACCTTTTTATCTTCTCCAACAAACAGTTCCAAGTCTTGTTCAAAGCCATCCACATTTGGTCCGAGAGGAACAACCCAATTGCTGTCAAATGCCTCTTGAACAAATCTTTGCTCATTACCAGATAAATGGCACAAACAGAGCAATATCCTATTCTTCCGTCTTTCCATGGAACCCATCTACATTTTCTGGTCGAGATTGAGGCCCTTCTCTTCGTGGGTGAAGCTTGGCAGGTATCTCTCCAAACAACACACGACATCCTGCTTGGTGAACGAATCGTCAGCGAACAATTCACTGAGTCCATCCATAAGGGCATCGACTTCTTCTTTTGATTTCCTGTCACTTCCGGTTATGACACCAAGAGAGGCATACCTATCCATCTCGATTTCCTCTCCATCAGTATAGAACTCCTCATAGGGTTTTTCCCCCGTGGTATCGCTCTTTGAATATACAACCGGATATCCTCCGGACTCACCGGAGGGAAGGATCTCGGCAGCATATTTCCTGGCTTCATCGTCTGAATCGAATTCGATTTTGTCCAATCCGTTCGCTTCGAGGAACCTGTCGCAGATGTCAGAAAAAGACATCATGGATTCCTGTCCGAGCTTAGGGAAGAAGACTTCACCGGAATTGCCGAGGACGCAAGCCATGAGACATATCTGACCGCTCTCCTGAGGAGATACGAAATAACGTTTGACATCATTAGGCGCTGCCAGCGGTTGCTTCTTGGACAATCTGTTCAGGAACCCGTCCAAAAGGGAACCGTTGGAAAAGGCGACATTGGCGAATCGGGCCGTGGTGACGGTGAACCTGTCACCGTATGACATTATGAGGTCCTCCAAGACCCTCTTGCTGGCTCCCATCACATTGACAGGATTTGCAGCCTTGTCCGTCGACACGCAGAAGAACCTCTCCGGAGGGCAACTCGACAGAAGTTCCATCAATCTCCTGGCCTTCAACAAGTTGTTTTCTATCAAAGCCTCGACGGAATACTTATCCTTCTCGCTCCTCACGTGCTTGTGCGCCGAGAAATTGGCAACGATGTCAAAACCATTCTCCTCCCTGAATATGCTCTCGAATATCCTGCCTGCGAAATCAATCGTATATGTCCGGTAATCCTCGGGGATGAACAATCCATCCGTCGACCTGAGATCACGGGACAATTCAGCAAGACCGTTCTCATTCAAGTCCACGACTACCAGTTTGGAAGGGTGGAAAGGAAGGATCGCCTTTATGAACTGGGAGCCGATGGACCCTGCGCCTCCGATAACACAGAGCGACTTGCCGGAAACCCGTTCGGCAATCAAGTCGTGATTTGACTCGACATCAGTCTGGAACAAACTTCCAGACCTACCGGTAACATATTGGCTTATAAATGATTCAACGTCAAACATCCTGATTCTCTTTTAAGGTATATACCGACTTGAACCACTCGATGAACCGCCCGATACCATCGTGGAGGGTGGTGGAGGGATGGTAGCCGAGTTCGGACTCAAGATTCGAGCAGTCAGCGAACGTCTGGTAGACATCCCCCTGCTGCATTGGAAGGAACTCCTTCTTTGCCTCGACACCCAGGGCATTCTCGATCTCGCCGATGAAATCCATGAGCTTAACCGGGTGGGAGCAGCCGATGTTGTAGACCTTGAAGGGGACGGCGGACGGCCCTTCGACAAGCTCAGGGACCGGTTGGTGAGTCCCATGCTCCGGTTGGTGAGCCTGCCGAACCACCGGAGGATTGTCAATCACCCGGATGGTCCCTTCGACAATGTCATCGACATAGGTGAAGTCCCTGACCATGTCGCCGCCGTTGAATACCTTGATCGGTTCTCCTTTGGAGATAGCCGTTGCAAAGAGCATCGGGGACATGTCGGGTCTTCCCCAGGGACCGTATACCGTGAAGAAGCGCAGGCCGGTGGTCGCGAATCCGTACAGCTTCGAATAAGAATGAGCCATAAGCTCGTTGGCCTTCTTCGTTGCTCCGTACAGACTCACGGGACTGTCAGCCTTGTCTTCCTCACTGAAAGGAACCTTTGTATTAAGCCCGTAAACCGAACTGGATGAGGCATAGACAAGATGCCTGACCTCGAAGTTCCTGCATGCCTCGAGGATATTGAGGAAACCCTCGAGGTTACTGTGCAGGTATGCGTATGGATTGGTAATGGAATACCTGACACCCGCCTGTGCGGCGAGGTTCACCACAGTATCGAAGCGCTCTTCCGCGAACAGTGCGTCCAGGGCGGCCTTGTCGCAGATATCCAGCTTCAAGAACCTGCAGGATGGCCATTTAGAGCTTACCTTGACACGACCATCCTCGAAAGGACCGTCAAAACCATTGACACAAAGGCGGCCGTACTTGAGGCGGACATCGTAATAATCGTTTATGTTGTCCAGACCGACGACTTCGTCTCCCCTTGAAGCAAGACGCCCCAAAAGGTTGGAACCGATGAATCCGGCAGCTCCGGTAACCAGTATCTTCATATTCAGTTCTTCTTTTTCCGCAAGACCCAGTCAGGATAAGTCAGCTTGGGTTCCAGCGCCGATATCTGACCGGCACGGGAGCTGACGTACGATGACGGCTTTCCGGCATTCCTCTTGAGAGGATTGGGAAGGCAGGCGGCGATCAGGCAACTCTGCCTCCTGGTCAGATTGGCAGCGGAGGTGTTGAAATATGTCTCGGCAGCAGCCTCGACACCGTACAACCCCTTGCCGGTCTCGATTACATTAAGATATACCTCCAGGATCCTCTCCTTGCCCCATATCTTCTCGATCAGGACGGTGAAATATGCCTCAAGGCCCTTTCGGATATATGATCTCGTGGGGAGCAGGAAAACATTCTTGGCAGTCTGCTGGGATATGGTGCTGGCCCCACGCATCTGCTTCCGCTTGCCAGACTTCACCTCCTCCCTTGCCTGCCTGATAGCCTTCCTGTCGAAGCCGTCATGCTGTTCGAAGAGGTTGTCTTCAGATGCGATCACCGCCTTTGACATCTCTGAGCTGATCCTGTCCAGTGATACCCATTTCTTCTGGGTGCGGAACGAGTCATCCTTCCTGAACTCTATGGAACGCTTTACCATCAAGGGGGTTACATACACAGGGCACCATTTAAGAAGCAGTACCCATAGCACCGTGATCATCACGAATGCTACAGGAATCTTTATGAGAAGCAACCGAAGAAGCCTCCCTCTCTTTGTACGCTCCCTGGACACTATTTCAATTTATCTAGACAGGCCTTGATGTTCGCCTCGATCGTGCTCTCTGAATAATCAGTCTTCTCGAACCGGTCTCCGGTGATATGGTCGTAGAGTTCAATGTAACGGTCGGTTATACCGGACACGACAGCGGGAGTCATCTCCGGGACCTTCTGCCCTTCCTGTCCCTGGAACCCGTTTGCCATCAGCCATTCACGTACGAACTCCTTGGAAAGCTGCCTCTGGCGCTCTCCCTTTGCAAGTCTCTCCTCATACCCATCGGCATAGAAATACCTGGAGGAGTCAGGAGTATGGACTTCGTCCATCAGATATATACGGCCGTCCCTCTTACCGAACTCGTACTTTGTATCCACGAGGATAAGTCCTTGTTCCGCAGCGATTTCCGTTCCGCGCTGGAAGATGGCCCTGGTATAATTCTCTAGCATCTCGTAGTCCTCCTTTCCGACCAGTCCGCTGGCTATGATCTCCTCCTTGGTGATGTCTTCATCATGGCCTTCCAGAGCCTTGGATGTCGGGGTGATTATAGGCTCGGGGAACTTCTGGTTCTCGACCATGCCCTCAGGAAGCGGAACACCGCACAGGGTACGTTTCCCGGCCTTGTATTCCCTCCAGGCATGTCCGGCAAGGTAGCCTCTGATCACCATTTCGACCTTGAACGGTTCACACTTGTATCCGATCGTCACAGCCGGATCCGGAACCGCCACCTTCCAGTTCGGAAGGATATCCGATGTTGCATCCAGGAACTTGGCGGCAATCCTGTTCAGGACCTGTCCCTTGTAAGGGATACCTTCGGGAAGCACCACGTCGAAGGCGGAGATCCTGTCGGTCACCACCATCACAAGATACTTTCCATCAATATCATAAACATCACGTACCTTACCCACGTACTTCCCTTTCTGCCCGGGAAGGTTGAAACCGGTCTCTACGATTGCTTTCATATCAGATCAATAATTGTAAAATGCAAATTTAGCTATTCTTCTTCAATATATCATCCACCACGGGAGCTATCTTTTCATACTCATATCCCCTGGTCAGGCCGAACTTCAGCAACTTGAATTTTTCTTGCGGATCACCCTGGAGGACCTTGTATTTGGTTTCGAGAACCGCCCTCATCCTGCGGTCAGCCTCATCCAGGTCGATTTCCTTCAGGGCCTCCGCAATGACTTTCCTGTCAATCCCCTTGCCGGCAAGCATATAGGTAATCTTGGCCGGTCCCCATCCCGAGAGGCGGGACTTTTCCCTCGCGAAGGCAGCGGCGTAACGCGAGTCATCCACGAAACCGTCGTCCTGCAGGTCCTTCAGGAGCTTTCCTGCCTGGCCGCGGTCCCCGTCGAAAGCGGTCATCGCCTTCCTGAATATATCGGCGGAACAGTACTCCCTCTTCGAGCACTGGGCCTGCAGGCGGTTCAGGACTTTAGGATACTCTTCCATCTAGAAATCGAAACCGATACTTACGTAATACCCGACTTTCTTCGTATAGTCCGACCAATGGACATTCAAGCACAGAGGCCCTACGATCGAGTTGTAGGTGTACTGGAACCCTACACCATGGCAATCATATACCTTGTCGGACCAATTCTGGAAATCCCTGACCTTGTCCGTGGACAAGGCGTAATTATAGATAGCGGTGATGAAATTGTTCCGGTAAAGCTTGAATCGCAGGTCCGCCCTTCCCACCCCGAGGATATTGGACATGACCGCGGAGTTCGTGAACCCTATGAACGCCATCTGCTGATCGAAATAGCGCCCCTCCAGGCTGCCGCCCATGGTGTTCATGAACGGGACCGGGACATTTTCTCCAAGGACCGCCCTGACGTTGACCGAGGGGATGAATGCAACGGATTCCCCTCCGAAAACCTTCTTTGCATCGATCTGGGCTACGTGATAATGCTTGATCTGGTCGGGGAACCCTCCGAAAACCCATGCATATGACAGACCTATGGACTGCCCCTTGGTCGGGACATAGCTGTTGTCCATACTGTCGTTCCTGCCATTGATGAATGCGGAAAGGTAATTGTTGCTGAGCTTGTTGACCTTGGGGTCCCACAGACCCTTTTCCGACATCACCGAGCTGATGTTGTAATGTTCATTCCTCACTCCTGCCTTGAGGAAGAACTGGGACCACTTGATATTGGAGACATAGAACTCCTGCCGGCTGTTAAGGATATTCACCCTGTAGTTGTTGGTAAGGGTGCTGAAGGTGTTCCTGTCGGAATACCGGATGCTTGCCGATGCGTTGACAGACATTCCCCTCCTTGCGACGTAGGAATATGTCAACCCGGCATAGGGATTCGTACCTATCTTGCCGGTGAAATCCCAGGAAGCCCCCTGGAGCTTCTGTACTCCCCATCCGATGTTGACGAGCACGGCGACGACCTCCTCAGTGTCAAACCTCGCACCGATTCCGACCTTGCTGATCGGGCCCTTCTTGCAAATGAATTTCAAACGGTAAGGCTGGTCATCTCCCAGAAGTTCATAATTGACGTAATCGAAGGAGTTGGTCCCGAAGATGGTTGCCACTGCATCCTCGATCTCGTCCCTGCCCATCATGGTTCCGGCCGCAATCTTGATCTTGTTCTGGAGGTATGCACTCTCCTTGTCGCTGACACCCACTATCTCGACTCCCGAAATCATCACCTTGCCCAGCCTGATGTCATCGGCGGGGACATCCTGGAGGGTGGTGGTATCATTCCCTACGATCGCCTTCAGGGAATCCAGCTGATGTGCAGAGGCGACCGCGGCCTCATATCCTCGTCTTATGATCACGTCGATGCTTTCAGTATCGAAGCTCATCATATTGTATTCATGGAGATCCGGCTTGATGGATATATCCGGAAGATACTGGTTGACCTCAAAGGACGTACGTCCCATCATATCGATACTGGTTCCGATGACGTCTCCGATATTGTTGATCTCGGAATAGTCCTTATAACCGCTTGAGAGGTCCACCCCTACCACAATGTCGGCCCCGCATTTCCTGGCGATGTCCGTCGGATAGTTATTCCTCATTCCACCGTCGACCAGGACCATGCCGTCCACCTTGACAGGGGTGAAAAGGCCCGGGATGGACATGGTGGAACGCAGCGCGGTGTTGATTTTGCCCTTGGTCCAGATCTTGGCGGTACCGGTCACAAGGTCGGTCGCGACGCAGAGGAAAGGTATGGGAAGGTCCTGGTAGAAATCGATCTCATCCTGATAGCCTACGGAAACGGAACTGAATATGTTGGTAACGTTCTGGCCATATGCCATTCCAGAAGGCAGGCTGCCCATGAGGTTGTCACGGACCAGCTTGGATGCATCATTCCCTTCAGCTCCGAAATGTATATCCTCCGTCCGGTGAGGGTACTGAAGTTCATCCTCCTTCTGCTTGAGGAAATCCTCCCTGTTATAGAAGAAAGGGAATGACAGGACGTATTTCTCCTTGTATTTGATCGAAGAATATGAGAGGTATTCGCGCGGGACCTTGTCCGAAAGGGCCCTGTCCCAGTCGATGTCCCGGATAAGGGAATCCAGGTGGTCCGCATCATATCCAAGCGCATATATTCCGCCCACCAGGCCGCCCATGCTGGTACCCATCACGATATCGACCGGCATGCCTATCGATTCAAGGTATTTTATCACACCGACGTGGGCCGCTCCCTTCGCTCCTCCTCCTGACAGCACGAGTGCGACCGTGGGCCGATGCTTCTTGGTTCTGACGGCATCCAGTTTCTTGCGGATCACGTCCAGCCGGAGATCCCGGGCCTCGTTTATGGCATCCAACCGCGCATGGCTGGTCTGGGCACTTACTTCGGATGAGAAAGCCCACAGCCCGATCATTACGGCGACAGCCAGTCTTGTTATCTTTCCAATCATAGTTCAGGTATACGTTGTTCAATCCGATTTCTTCCTGTGTTCTCCTGCCAGCATCCCGCAGGCGGCCATTATGTCTTCTCCTCTGGAAGCCCTTATGGTACAAGTGATTCCGTGATTCGAGAGCCTGTCCCTGAAATTCTCCATTATGACCTGGGGGGAAGGCTCGAACGGAGCGTCGGGTATCCTGTGGAAACGAATCAGGTTGACCCTGCATTCCAGCCCCTTGAGCATACGTATCAAGGCATCTGCATGTCTCTTGTCGTCGTTCAGGCCTGCGAACATGGTGTACTCGAAACTCACCCTCCTCTGACCGCTGAAATCATATCCGTGAAGCAAGTCTATCACATCCTCGAGCGGCCAGGCTTTCTGGACAGGCATCAGCTGGGCCCTCTCATCCGGGAAAGGGGTATGGAGGCTCACAGCGAGATGGCACCTGGTCAGGTCCAGGTAGCGGCGGAGATTCGGGATGACGCCGATCGTGGAAAGGGTGATGCGCTTGGGACTCCATGCGAAGCCCCAGTCAGATGTCAGGACCTCTATCGCCCGGAGCACATTGTCGAAATTGTCCAACGGCTCGCCCATACCCATGAAAACGGCATTCGTAAGGTCCGGCGCTTCATCGATGGACACGAACTGGGACAGGATGCCCGCGGCCGACAGATGCCCGTGGAAACCCTGCCTTCCGGTCATGCAGAACTTGCAGCCCATCCGGCATCCGGCCTGGGAGGACACGCACAGGGTCTTCCTGTCATCGTCAGGAATCATCACCGCTTCGACGGCATTGCCTCCGCCTAGAGGGAAGAGATATTTCTTGGTACCGTCCCTCGACACCTGGCAGGTGGAAGGAGGGGTGACGCCAAGGTCATATTCCTCCTTGAGCCGGTCCCTTCCCACCTTGGAGATATTGGTCATCAAGTCGATGTCCTGCACCCTCCTGCCATACAACCAACCGGCAATCTGCTTGCCCGCAAAGGGCGGCAGACCTACCTTCAAGGCAACTTCCTTCAACTCTTCAGGAGTCTTTCCAAGCAAAGTCTCTCGCATCTCGGAAAAGTATCTTTCTAGATTACAAATTTAATGAAAATAAATGTCAGTTTTAAGGTTAATTTAATATCTTTGTTAGACTAACATTATTTCATTATGGCAAAAGAGGTAGAAGCAAAGGCCGCAGACATTAACGCCGCAAAAATGAAGGCGCTGCAGGCCACGATCGACAAGATTGAGAAGGATTATGGGAAAGGGACGATCATGAAGCTGGGAGAGCAGCCACAATGGGACGTTCAGGTTATTCCAAGCGGTTCCGTCGCACTGGACCACGCTTTGGGAATCGGTGGTTATCCGAGGGGCAGGATCGTAGAGATCTACGGTCCGGAATCCAGCGGAAAGACCACCTTGGCTATCCACGCTATCGCCCAGGCACAGAAGACCGGGGGCATAGCGGCCATGATCGATGCTGAACACGCTTTCGACAGGACCTATGCGAAGGCATTGGGTGTCAACCTCGAGACCCTCCTGATTTCGCAGCCGGACAACGGTGAGCAGGCCCTGGAGATAGCCGACAACCTTATCCGCTCCGGTGCGGTGGACATCGTCGTGATAGACTCCGTGGCCGCCCTCACCCCGAAGGCGGAAATCGAAGGCGAGATGGGTGACAACAAGGTTGGCCTCCAGGCCAGGCTGATGAGCCAGGCCCTCAGGAAGCTTACGGCCAACATCGCCAAGACCAACACTTGCTGCATCTTCATCAACCAGCTGCGTGAGAAGATCGGCATCATGTTCGGCAACCCCGAGACTACGACCGGCGGCAACGCCCTGAAGTTCTATGCATCAGTCCGTATCGACGTACGCAGGACCACACAACTCAAGGACGGAGACGAAGCCCTCGGCAACAGGACCAGGGTCAAGGTCGTCAAGAACAAGATGGCCCCTCCTTTCAAGAAGGCGGAATTCGACATCGTGTTCGGAGAAGGTATCTCGCATGTCGGAGAAATCATCGACCTAGGCGTCGAGTACAACATCATCGGGAAGAGCGGTTCCTGGTTCAGCTACAACGACCAGAAGCTCGCACAGGGACGCGAAGCCACAAAGCAGCTCCTGAGAGACAATCCCGAACTCTGCGACGAGATCGAAGCCAAGATCCGCGAAGCCCTGAAGAACATCAAGGACTAGAGGTTTCAGATTCAGTCTTCGAGGGGAGCAAGCCGGCACCGTGCCAGTTTCTCCCCTTTTTCTTTGTCAAGGATTCCGTTCCTGACCAGATTTTCCACGGTCCATTCCTCCCTCGGGCTGTTTTCACGGAATATCACTATCCCGTGTGCCGGCCTTTTCCCGATATACGGATGACGGGCGAGATCGGATTCCGGGAGGGTCCACAGCGGATATGGCCCGGCCGGTCCTGCGAATATCAAGTCTTTCAGGCCATCGTACTTCTCGCTGTCAAAGTGCCAGATATCCATCAATTGCTCCGGATATGAATATCCTCCCAGCTCTTCCCTGTAGCTTACCATCTTGGACGCGAAGAACTTCCCTATCCCAGGCAAGGTTTCGAAGGTGGTGGAATCAGCCTTGTTGATGTCGATTTTCGGGATGTCGATGTATTTGTCGAGCCTTCTGAAAACGGAGTCATCCACGACATAGGAGCGGGCGAAGTCCGCCTTGCGGCGGAACCTGCCGCCCTTCTTGCGGTAGCTGTCAATGGACTGCGCCTGCTTGAGGGTGAAACCCAGGCGCATCAGGTCATCCATGCTGACGGTGTTGGGATCGAAGGGAAAGCTTTC
>JAEEGF011388331.1_pt1 | contig 18133 bp, 10 predicted proteins | sample 9134171 | NCBI WGS metagenome assembly JAEEGF01 (sample SAMN16246542, study PRJNA631951) | gut metagenome | biome: gut microbiome; feature: rumen; material: AP-attached | host: Bos | place: Iran: Karaj | collected 2018-10
TGCAGTGTAAACCGAACTTGGTAAGCTGATCATATGCTGCCTGAACACCACGGCCTGCCTGTGCTTCTGCATCTGCAAGATATGTAAGGTTGATCGTGAAAGGTTCGCCGTTAAAATACCAGCCATCATCTTTTTTCTCAAGACCGGCCTTAATGAGAAGCTTTGTTGCAGCTTCCGGGTCATACTTGATGCATCCCATGCCGAACATATCTTCAAGATATGCGTCATCACCTGTGATGCCGAGCTTTTCAGCCATACGGTTCTTGTATTCAGGATCCCAAGGCTTAACTGTTGTGCCATCTCCAAGATCAAGTTCGAAATCTTTGAGCCATCCTTCAAGAGGCTTGCCGTAAAGTTCCTGGAAAGCTGATGTGTTGCACAGTACGCCAAATGGTGATGATCTTCCGGCGCCGTCGAAGACGTTCATAGATATCTCATCGAAGTTCATGGCAAGTGCGATACCCCAGCGGAAGTCTGCACTGTCATATGGAACACCCTGTCCCTGAGAGAATGCAAGTCCCTTAGAGCAAGGGTCATCACTTGTAGCATATGGGAATTCATTGTACCATGCAGAAATCTTGTCATTGGATTCCATCATTGTAGAGAGGATCTCAGGTGTAACTTCGCACAGGATGTCTACTTCATTCTGGATCATAGCCATCTGACGAGTTGTGTCATCGCCAAGATAACGGAACCATACATACTTGGCAGGACACTGCTTACCTGTAACAACACCTACTGTAGTATGTTCCCAGTCTTCGCGGCGTTCGTACAAGATCCATTTACCAAGAGGATCATAAGACTTGACTGTGTATGGACCTGCAACTACAGGATTCTCATCCTTGAATGTAGCGGGATCTTCTACCTGAGAATAGATATGTTCCGGAACGATTCGAAGGTCGTTGCCCCAGATAGTAACACCCATCTTAAGTGAAAGACGTGGGAAGGAATCCTTGGTCTTAATAACTACTGTGTAGTCATCAGTTGCTTCTACAGATTCAAAAATAGAATTGTAATAGTCACTTGCTCCAATACCAGGTGTGTTCATGATCATGTTGAATGTAAATGCTACATCCTTTGCAGTAAGATCTACACCATCTGACCACTTGATTCCCTGTCTTATCTTAACTGTATGCTCTGTGAAGTCTTCATTGGACTCTGGCATGCCTTCTGCAACTTCGCCGAACTGTTCACCTTTGGAAGTGTCCATCTCCCACATCATGGCAGACATGAGCTGGTGTATTCCAAATCCTGCCTGTGTTCCCTGCATGTAGGTGTTGAACTGTCCCGGAACATCTGTAGGTGTCTGTGTCTCTACTATGAGTGTCTCATTACGCGGTGTTCCAACTTCTGTCATCTCGCCGCTTGGAGCTGTCTGCTCAGTGTCACCGGAAGATGTAGTGCCAGTCTGACCCGCGGAAGTACCTGTGCTATCCCCTGTTCCTGAGGGAGCTGAACCTCCGCAAGCCATAAGAGAGAGGGTCATTACAGATGTGAGCAAAATAGAAACCAGTTTCTTTCTCATAAACTTGCATACCTCCTATATAGTCTTTTGATTTGCTGCGCAATGGATCGTCCCCTTATATTCCTCCTTCCCTTTTTTATTAATCCCTTGTCACAGGTTAAAATACCCTAAACCCAATATGTACTTCCAGGCATTCCTTTTTTACGTCCTGCAGAAAATGCCGGTCCTTTCGTGTTAAGCCTTGCTTTTGATAATTCTTATGGTCTTAACTTCAAATGCCCTAAAATCAAGATCAAGGATTCCATTACCAAGGCATGTTACTTTTTCTAAATTTTCTTTATTTACAGTATTATTGATATCATCTCCTGCCTGTGAGGGCTCTTCTAAAACTGTTATCTCTTCTAACATGTTGCTCTCATATGCTTTCCCCTTAAAGCACGTTGTGATCCTGGCTTTAGTAGCTGCGCCTGCTGCCTCATATAGTCTTAGAATGATATCGCCGCTTCCATCTTCAGAAAGCTTGATCGTATCAAGGAATATGTTTTTCTTATCGATAGATGCAAGCGAGCAATGACTGTTATAAGATTTCAATATCTTAGTAAGCTTGCCAGTATCAGCTGCAGTATCAGCTTCAATAACATTTAGATTCTCATAACATCCCTCGCATGATGACTTTAGTACAGGTTCATATCCGTCAATGACTATAGGTCTGACATTAAGCTCATACCCTTCTCGTACAACATCGCTATCTATGAAGCTTCCTTCCCAGGCAGTAAATGCGTAAGTAAAGTGATGATGACCATTGTCTGCCCTCATCTCAGGAGAAGCTGCTGCTCTTAATAGCGTAAGTTCAAGAGAACTGCCATTCATACTGATTCCATACTTGCAGTCATTAAGTACTGCTGCCCCTCTTCCGCCATCGCAAAGTGCTGAGTATCTGTGATTGCAAACTTCAAATCTGTCCTTGTCATATGCACGTGACCTGTGAGTTGGACGCTTGACATATCCAAACTGCATCTCGTTGATACCTTCTGTAGCATGCACTGTTGTAGCGAATTCTGTCTTTAAAAGCCTGTGAAGCTCATTCCAATCTATATCTGTCTCAAACTCTATCCTGTCAGATTCCGCTGTAAGAGATATTATCTGCTCGTATGAAGAGTTACCGATCTGTCCTGTGATCTTAACTGCTGCTTTTAAGCCTTTGTCATAGATTATCTTGGCTTTGGTATCTCGTACCCCTTCTATCTCCTGCACTTTGTAATTAGAATCTATATCCCATGCATCAAAGAGTCTTGGAACATCCTTGTAGATATGGAACCTGTTAAGGATACTGCTTGCAAACTCGATATCAGAGCCTTTTAATATAAAGCTTGTTATCTCACCTTTTTGGTTAAGGACCGCTCTAATCTTTGAATTTTCAAGTATTATCATGTTTTCTTGAATACTTGCAGTGCTTTTATTTTTATATATAGAGTGATTATCTGAATCTTCACCTTCACTTTCATTTAAGACAGACTTTATGGTAACAGTTCCTAGTGGTGGAAGCTTTACAAGTGCCAGAACTTTATCTCCCTGAACCTGTACAGGTATGTCCGCACCATCCTTGAACCTTTCGGGAAGTTCAACAAGTCTTGTTGTTTCAAATGAAAGTGAGTTAAAGATTGTAACTGCATCTTCCCTTGGCTCGCACAAAGATACGATATGTCCTCTTGTTATGTCTGTAGTCTTATGTATAAGCTTCTCCATCCTCTCATTGGACTCAATATACATCCTCTGTATACCAGAGCCCGGGAGTATATCGTGAAACTGATGTAGGAGAAGTTCTTTCCAGCAGTCTCCTGCTTCTTTGATATCGTATGAATCTCCTTGCAAAGAAGCAAATACTCCCCATATCTCCATGTCCCTTAGGGCAAGTTCTGCTCGTCTGTTGTTATATTTAACTTTGGCCTGAGAAGTATAAGTCCCCCTGTGAGCTGAGAAGTATAGCTCTCCTGTATAGGTATTGACAGGGCCTCCGTCTTTTTCCATATCTTCAAAGAACTCTACAGGACCGGCGAGCTTTACCTTGGGAGCACCCTCGAGATTTTTTTGCCTCAAAGCGTATTCTATGTAATCTCTGCTGGGACCGCCGCCTCCATCGCCGTAGCCGTATGGAAGAAGGAATGCATCAAGGTCTCTTACCTGGCTTCGGCCCTTCCAGACTTCATCAAGCTGAGACGGGTCTGTTCTATAGGTGTAGCTGGTAGGAAGAAAAGCTGTGATCTTCGACCCATCCATGCCTTCCCAGTTAAAATAATGATATGGGAAAGTGTCACCTTCGTTGTAAGACCAGAAGATCTTCTGAGTCACAAGATACTTGACGCCGCATCCATTAAGAATCTGTGGGAGCGCCGCTGTGTATCCGAAAGTATCAGGGAGCCAGAGTACTATACTGTCTACTCCAAGCACTTCTTTGTAATACTGCTTGCCATATAGGAGCTGCCTTATAAGGGCTTCTCCACTGGCCATGTTGGTATCAGGTTCCACCCACATGGCACCTTCTGCTATCCACTGACCTTTCTTTATAGCTATTTGGATCCTTTCAAGAAGTTCAGGATAGTACTTCCTGCACATCTCATAGGCAGCAGGCTGACTCTGCAAATATTTATAATCCGGGTACTGCTCAATAAGACGAAGCTGGGCGGCAAAAGTTCTGGCTGTCTTCCTGTAGGTCTCTGCCATGGGCCAAAGCCACGCAAGATCAAGATGTGAATTACCGATCGCATAATAGGTTGGCATTGTGCTGCCATTAACTGCTGCAAGTGCCGGTTTCAAGGCTTCGCGAGCTTTGATATAAGTACTGCGTCTTTTTTCTCTATCCTGTTCAAAATCTACTATCAGGCTGAACTCTTCAAGGGCAGCAGCTATCTTAGATGCCCGTAGAGATGACTGATCCAGTGTTCTAAGAAGCTGTGACAGAGTATCCACGTCCATATAGAGCTGGTAAGCATCCTCATCCCAGATACCGTATGTACAAACTCCCAGCTGCCTTCTTGCGCCATCTGTAAGAGGATCCTGATATGATCCTGGAAGCACAGGTCCTGTTGCGCATCCGCCTGATGGCGCTTCCGGGTAAAAGTGCCCCGCATAAGTCTCCATGAGGATGTCGAACCTATCGCCCTCATGACCACAGGTAGTAAGCGCATTATCTTCTATATAATGATGCGGAACCCATACCCATTCTGCTCTGTGCGTTCCAAAGCTCTTACCATTTACAAAAAGTGTGCTCTCGCCGCCGGGGACAAGCTTCATCACAATCCGCTTGCCTTCAGCTTCTTTAGGAAGTATGACGCTTCCTCTAAACCAGCAATACTCCCATACTTTGCCCCAGGTATATCCCGGCTCTACCGGCTTAAATGAAAAACTTCCAAGATCATCAAATGGTAGCTCTTCCATAGTTCTTGCTGCTTCCCATTTAATCTCTCCAAGCGGCTCATAGAAATCATCTTTAAGTGTCCTGATCCAATGAGCTATCCTGTCTCTCCACTCCGAATGCATAACATTCATAGCATCGTCCTCCAAGCTATAGATCCTGTATCACAAAATCATTATCAAATAAAGAACACATTTATATAAAATAGGTTTTTTATTCAAAAGCTTTGGTAAGAAAATATATATATACAATTTATTTGTTTTATCTATAAAAAATATATAAAACTACTCATGTCATCTTCGCCATGAGATCACGCCTAGAACTGCCGCACTTACTATGACTACGTAACCTAGTGATGCAAAGGCGCTTCCTATTCCCAGAATATCTATTGTAGCGCCTCCTATAAGATTACCAAGGATGCTGGCTGCGCCTGCCTGAACTATATATAGTACGCTCTGACCTTCTGTCTCTTTTCCTATCCTGACATGTTCAAATATATATTCCATGCATACCAGATAGAAAACCATACCTGTAGGACCGTTCATCGACTGTGATACGATAAATGCAGGCAGTATTCCTGCCGAAGCTATAAGAAGTCTTGTACCCATCAGCACTGTTACAAAGCTGAGAAGTTTCAATCCTTTAGCCTTACTTGGCACATACTTAAATGCAAGAAGGATAGGAAGCTCGCTTAATGCCGAGATACTCTGGAGAAGTCCAACTCCGGATTCTCCCATTCCCACATCAGCTGCATATACTGTGATAAAACCGTTATAGAAACTCGCACCAAGCTGAAATACAAATGCAAGAAGCAGTACTATTATGATGGTGTTATCTTTGTATATCTTGGATATACGAATCCTACTATTGGTATGATCAGGTGCAATAGGTACTCTGTTCTCATGTTCCGGCAATCCTAAAAGCAGGACTGCCATTATCACATATGCTATCCCCGCTATGGCAAAAGACCTTTCTGGTCTTCCCTTAAGATACAATCCAAACAGATACACTGCGATGGCATATCCTATGGTTCCGCCCATCCTGATGATTGAAAAGTTGTGACCGTACCTTGCAGCATTTCTAAGTGCGATGGTATCTGTCAAAGGTATGATCGTGGTCGAGAATATTGCAAGAAGGGCTGATGCCAGGAAAAAGCTTGTAAAACTCGTCCCGATATAATACGCCTGCAGAGATATCGCTGCCCCTAGTACGATGATCAGCGCATACTTTTTGGCTTTGCCTGTTTCATCAACCCGCCTTGCCCATAAAGGTTGGATAAGAAGTGATGATATACTTGCCAGCATGCCCAGTATCCCGATCTGGGTTGATGTTATTCCATTTTGTCTGTAATAGAGATTTAGAAAAGGAATGTAGATCGCAGTTGCGATATACATGAATGAATTGATCAGAAACAGATGACCCCTTTTCATAGAATCCCCCAATTCTATATAGCTTTAGTAAATACCCCGTTAAATGTTTGTCCTTGTTCTGTATTAGTTCTGTCTTTATATATATATGCACTACATCTTCTATATACATGAACTGTATACGTTATATTTAAATCTCATACAATTCCTATAGACAGTTTCCCATTCCCCCACATCAAGTCTATAGGCTTTTCATCTGTATCTTGTTCGGTTTCTTTAATGTTAGCATCATTTTTTTGCCACTTGAATGAATTATATTGGCATTTAGTATAAATACTTGTCATGTTAATTTTTATATGTAGATTTCTCACTTACAAAACAGCTCCAAGGAATCGAGCCTGTATTGCAAGTGAGAAATATTAGCTTTATATACAAATGTATCCGGTAAAGTGATCTGCCACCTTACCGGATACATTTGATAATTGAACATTTTTAAAGTTCTTCTTGAACTATAGATAGGAGCCTTCTATCAAGTACTTCATCTGTATCGCAGCATTTAGGCTCATAGCTGCATTCATACACCGGAGCGCCTAAAAGTGTCTTGGCCCATGTGCAGGCAAGTGCATATCTTCCGTATAAGAAATGCATATGGAAGCCGTCTCTGCAGATAGACTTGCCGCCCTTAGATACATCAAACTCAGGATGCTTTCTGATATTCTGAATCACATCTCCGCAGGGAATAAGTCCTATGCCATGCTTTTGAGTTATTGCATAATAATTAGCTCTGGAGCGATTATACATATGAATTTGATCATTGTTGTATCTTATGAAACATCCATGATCACTGTCTATCTCGTATGCCCAGGTCTGCTGCATGAATATCTGCGCGTCCGGAACTTCTTTTTTCAAATAATCTATAAGAAGCCCTGTAAATGGCTCATAGGTATCGAGCCAGCCGCTATCATGACTAGCCTGCTGAGTTACGATATAATCCCATGGCTTTGAATGAAGGATCTCCTGGATGCTCACGTATCTGTCGGTCTCGATACCATTTTCCTGATACTGATATGCCTTCTCATTTCTTGTGATATTACTCCAATGGCGCTCCAACGAGCATCCTCCGATATAGAGATTAACAACATGAACATCTATATCCATACTCTGACATATATCATGCAGATAGGCTGTAGCGTCCCTTGAAAAACTATTCCCGATTGCAAGAATGTACTTCATATGACTCCTCCCGGTAAATTTATGAATTAAGGTCTCTAAGAATTCAGCTCTTTATGTATAAAGTTCTTTATGTATAAAGTTCTTTATGTATTCAGTTCCTTTATACATTCAGTTCTTTATTAATTCAGAGCTTTTTAATTAAGTTCTTCAAGTGCTTCGTTAAGCTCCTGTGTACCTTCAAGTACAAATCTTCCGTCCTTGATGATAGTCTTCTGATATCCGTTCTTACCGTATACTGTAATCTCTCCAAGCTCATTATAAGGAACAGTAATATCTGTATGGCAGCCAAAATATGCCTTCTCAGGATCGTCTTTTCTAAGAGAACTTACTTCGTTATCTCTTGCTATTATCTCTTTGCCGTCAGGATTGAATACTGCATGGTCTTCGCTATGTGAATAGCATGTATCACCAAATGCAAAGTGAGGTCCTGTCTTTTCTGCAATGAGGATTGGAAGCTTAGCCTGGATATCATGCTTAATGCCCATTACATATGCAACTGTGTTAGTTCCGATAGCAAACTCGCCCATAGCAAGGGTCTCATGATTATTCATGATCTCATCATCTACAAGCTTTTTGCCATCAGCAGGGTTTTCGAAATTACCGCATGAATAGTCTGTAACCATACCATCCTTAACTGTGAATGAAAGGTCAGTATATTTAAGACCGTTTATGAAGACTTCTTTGACATGAAGAAGTCCATTTGTTCCCTTAAGTACAGGAGATGTGAACACTTCACCAAGAGGAATATTCACGTCGTCAAGGCAGTTTTCGAAGTTAGTCTCCTTCTCGGGGTTCTTAAGCTCATGGAATGAAACTGTAAGCTCTGTCTTGTTGCCGTTCATACCCTTGATAACAGCATGATCACCAAGGTCAAGAGCATCGATAATAGCCTGCTGGATCTTCTGATATTTTTCTCTGGGAAGAGTATTGACCTTAACTGTATCTGCGAATATCTGCTCGAACTTATCACCAATCTCAGGAACAGGATAAGCTATTATTGCAAAGCTTCTCTCTTCGCCTGGAAGGAACTGTGTACGAAGAAGTGCGGCTTTGTTTATAAGTGATGCATAAAGAGGTCTTTGTTTTTCATCAAATGCAGGTGCTTCCTTCTTTCTGACAGGTTCAAAGTCTCTCTCTCCAAAGATTTCGATGGCAGCAGGTCCGCCGTGGGATCTAACCTTGTCTTTGATGCTCTCATAAGCCTTGCGGAAAGCAGAAAGATATGTATCAACGAAAGCTTCATCAAGGTAAAGTGCCATATCCTGTTTGTGATCAAAATCGCTCTGCTTGTTCTCAGCTCCTGACGTTACGAGGAATGTGCTTGCAAGTCCCATTTCTTTAAACTGCTCGGCAGCAGTCTTTACCATCTTTTCAAATCCAACGTTATAGTAGATGCAAACTGACTTTTTCTTGTCAAAATCAACTCCCATTACTTCAAAACCCTTGCGGTAACCCTTAGTAAGGGTGCCAGCCATGGCTATGAGATCTTCTTCAGGAAGAGAATCGATGAATTTAGCAGTTCTTACCTCATTATCAGAAACAGGAAGGCCGTATAGATACAGGAATCTGTAATCGCCGGGCTTAACCTTATTTAAGATTTCTGTAACCTTATGATTATCAGGATCATACTGTCTATGGATTGCTTCCATAGCGATAAGATCAATGTACTTGGTCTGATGATCTTTAATAGCCTTCTTCCATGCGTCTACATCTGCGCCTTCTTTATAAAGGTTGTAGATCTCAAGGAAAAGCTCTATAGCTATTACATATCTCTCTTTCTTGTTATTAAAGATGTGTGTATTTCCAAATACAAGCTTTTCTGCAAGTAAAGCGATGATCTGGCCCTTATCTCCATACACATTTGCTGCCTTAGTAGGATTTACAAAAGAGTCCTCATAGTTTGCCTCAAGCTTCCAGTTATAAAGCTCATCATTATTTGCCTTCATTGCAGCTTCATCAAGTTCATAAAATGATCCATCTGTAAGCTTATCATATGTTTCAAGCTGAAGAGTTACAAGCTTTGCTGCCTGGGCAAAAAAGCTGTCTTCCTTCTCAGATGTGAGAATTCCGGCTATTTCGTCCTTGACCTTAGTAAGGCGGTCGTTAAGTTCTTTGATATCTGCTTCGTTATTCATTTTCTTTATCCGCTAATGCCTTGTCCTTTCATTTATTATTTACTAAATTTCCCACTTGGACTGCCTGCCCCTGTTAAGTCTTTGGGGATACCATCCCGTCCAAGTGGAAAGTTTTAGTTATTTAAATTCATCATGTATATCTAACATCACATTAGACAATGATAACACAATAGCGTTTTAAATAACAGCAGCCCCTTCAATATTTTATAAATAATTTAGGCATAAAAATATAGGGGACTGATAATTCAATCCCCTATCTATGCAATATTATAAAAATAATTCCGTGAATTCTTTTCTTCCGGGAACCCAGGCTTTTTCATATATGCTTCTGAAGTGGTTCTTGACTGTCTGTTCTGAAATTCCAAGCATATATGCTATTCTTCGATTAGTAAGACCTGATACCTTCAGATACCCAAGTTCAAGTTCTCTTCTTGTAAGCCCAAATCCTCCTGCAATCTGAAGATATCGTTCTTTGGAAATATCATGATCATTCATCTTCAAGATCCATTTCTTCATTCATCTTGCGCTCAGCATTTAGTCTAAGCGGCAAAAGGAAAAACTCGATAATAACAGCATATAGTCCCGAGATCATGCATACAGCAAGATTAGGGCCAATAACTTCAAGATTATTGATCTGTCCTAAGATCATTATAGCAGATACGATTATTGCCAAAAGCGCTCCAAAAACAGTCAGTTTCTGTGCTGCGTCAACGGCTTCTATAATGTTCTTTAGTTCCAAAAGCCTGTATTTTCTTATCCCCACTGAAAATGCCTTTAGGAAATCCTTCCATTCTCCCATAATTATAAGACCTGGGATCAAAATCAACATGATAAGGATTAATGACGGAAGATCAACAAACCATAGTGCAGCTGATATTCCAAAACTACTTCCAAAGATCAAAATAGCAAATACCAGTATTAAAAGTATCAGCTGCCCTAAAAGGACCATACGGATATTCTTCATAAAAGGCCTCCTTTGCAGATAAAAAAGCGGCTGTTTACAATAGTTCCTAATACGACAGTATCATATATGAAGCAGTAATAATATAGTACCTTTTTGAGCATCAGTTGTTAGATCATAATTAAACCTTAAACTCATAATCCCTATTAATCGCCACATGGCCACATCGACAGGCTTGAAACTGGCAACTTGTCAGTATTTTCCTATGATGTTAATATTAGGTTAACACACAAGGTAGTTTATAAGCTTACTATGAATCACACTAAGGTACAGGAGAAGGTAGGTGATATTATGGGTGGAAAGGTATTGGATTTACCTGAGATAAGACTCTTCCACGAAGCTAAGAATCTTGGACTCGCTGAAGGCGAAGAAGAGAGAAAAAAGCTTGCTGATGAAAATGAGAAGCTTTCCGATGAAAATGAAAAGCTTTCTGATGAAAAAGAAAAGCTCTCCAATGAGATTGAATTGCTCCGAAAAGAGCTTGAACGATTGAAGAATAATAACAAATAAATGTCAAAAAACTCCCGGTACAATGTCTATCATTATACCGGGAGCTTTTTGACAATTTGATTCATTATAAATAATTTCTATAACCGGTTCTAACCAAAACGATACCCTCTACCAAGTCCTAAACTATGAATAGCTTCAGCCAGTCACAAATTTACAGATCCGTACTACTTGTTTCTTTGCTTATACCATGCGTGGAATAATTATTGCATAGAAAAAAGCTACTAACGCAATTTCCTACATTAGTAGCTTTTTTATGGCCTTGTATTTTATCCGGCATAACATAAGTTTTCAAACAGTTCAGTCATTTCGACTCCATTAATCGATACCGGATAATGTGTACTGCTGAAAGTAAATCGCACGATACTGCCATCCTCTAACTTACAGTCAATAAAGTTATCGCCATCTGTGCGGTAAGGTATTACCACAGTTCCTGCAGCAACAGTTGTTTTTCCGGTGACTGATCCATTTTCATCAACCGTTTCTGCATCTATATCTGTCTTGGCCTTTATATCGGCGCCTTCAAAGCTGCATACCCAGCTGATTGTCTGGAAGTCTCCGCAGAATGTTGGAAGGCCGTCGTCTCCCACTTTGTACTTACCATAGTAAGAAACAGAACCCATCAGATCACTTCCATCACCAAATACCATAGCACTTGGATCAGATGGAATCGCTTCACCTTCATAATCAGGATCTATCATGTATCCGATCTCTGCATATGAGAACCAGGCTGTTCCACAGGCTTTAGGCTTATTGTCCGTAACTTCAAATACGAAGAGTTCCAGGCTGTTGTCAAATCCTGCAATTGTAATATATACGTATTCTCTGCCTTCCGGTGTTACGATGTCATATTTGTTCTTAATGCAGGTGGCATCATAATACTCATCTATTGTAGCTATCTGATCTTCATAAGCAATACTAAGGGCAGATGCATAGTCGGAACTTTCCTCTTCAGGAGTAATATATAGGGCAAGTCCACTATAACCACCACTATATCTGTCTATGGTATCAGGTGTAAGGTCTGTTCTTCTATAACAATATCCTTTAGATGTATCATAGGCATACTCGTCATTGACACAGTCCTCGTCATATGAGATCACAGCTTCATGATTACCAAAAAGAGATCCCTTAACAAGTGTTTCTTCGTTAAAAAAGAAGTGGATACCATCATAAGACAGGCACCAGTTATAAGTATCACCGCTTTCGGCATCGTACTTATAGTCTTTAAGAGCATCTTCTGCGCCTTCAAGTTCGTCTTCATCTTCAGGATAGTCCTGTCTTAAGCGCTCGCAGAGGATTGTATTAAGTTCATCTTCTGAGATATTAAGGACATCACCAAGCTTAACTTCCTGACCTGTTATTATATCGTAGTTATAACCGTTACGCTCATATAGATAGCCCGTAGTCCAGTTATCCTGCACCATCTCATAATAGCCAAGGTATCTGTCATTGGATCTAAGCACGATGACCTGATTTTTAACCCAGTAATTATGAATAGATTTGCCCTGCGCTGTGTCGCTGTCAGCTCGCGTTGCTACATCACTATTAAAATCCTCGATCTCATCATTATATCTCTGACGATTCTCATCAGCTCTTTGCCTAAGAACTGAGTCAAGCTCAGGATACATATCCTTGTATTCATCAAGCAGCATAAGAGATTCAAGATCATACTCACCTGCAAGTGTTATCTGTCCGTCAGGATATTCATACTGACGATCATACTGCTGTACTATTTTAAATACGGGTTTATTGGCTTCAAAATCAGCCTGATCGATCACTCCCTTAGTTTCATTATCATCGGAGCTTTGCTCGTCTTCGCCTATCTCAGAGTCTTGGTCAGAATCCTTGTCATCAGATTCATCTTTATCCACATCTTCTTTAGATGAATCCTTGTCTTCATCTGATTCTTCTGAAGATGTATCATTTTTACCTAAGTTAATATCTGAAAGTGAGCATCCTGATAGAATGATGCTGCATGATAAGAGTGCAGCCAAGAATTTCTTTTTCAAAATTGTTAATTCCTCCTTAAACATTTTTCACAGTTTTAAATTCTAGCAAACATAGAGAATATGTCAAGTTAAGATCATCTTTAGAATAGATGAGATGTGAATAGATGTCACGTATGTCGTTAAAAAACATGTCAGGTATGTCGTTAAAATAGATGTCTCGTATGTCGTTAAAATAGATGTCTCGTATATCGATAAAAAAGATGTCATATATATCATAATAATAGATGACATAGATATCATAAAAATAGATGCCAAGTAAAAGAGCTACCCGGCATCCACTTTCAAACTTATGTATTTTATATATTTTTTGTACGCACTACTCTCTTACTCTGACTTATCGCTCCTACAGGACACACCAGCGAGCATAGCTGACAGCCAACGCACTTGTCACCGTTTAGTCTCACACTCCGGTTCTCTTCCGAATATACAAGTGCCTGATGACCTCCATCACGGCAGCTTATATAGCATCTTCCGCAGCCGATGCACTTATCCTGATCTATTATCGGAAAAACAATTGTGTCTCTTTCCACTTCGTCATTTTCTTTGATTGAGTCTGTCGCAGCGCCTATAAGCTGACTTACAGATGTATAGCCGCGCTGTGCCATATATATCTTAAGTCCTGATATAAGATCATCAATGATGCGATAGCCGTATTCCATTACAGCTGTTGTAACCTGAAGACTGCCTGCTCCTAGGAGGATGAACTCAAGTCCGTCGCGCCAGGTCTCTATGCCGCCCATTCCGCTTATATGATGCCTTATACCATCATTAATAGAAGTACATCCCTGTACTTCTGGGCATTCCCTTTTACGTCCTGTAATGTCGGGGCATGTCGCCATCTCTGAAATAAATCGAAGTGCTATAGGCTTAACAGCTACTCCTGAATATCCGCCCAACATGGAACTTCCATGGACTGCCGGCAGAGCTACCAGCGTGTCTATATTTACTCCTGTGATAGATTTTATAGTATTGATAGCAGCGATACCATTGGCGCCGCCTCTTATAGCAGCTATGGCAGGTACTCTCATATCAGTAATATTGGGGGTCATCTTGGCAAGGATGGGTAAGTGTGTTCCTCTTCTTGTAGCTCTTGTATATCTTTCTACAGTATCCGGATCCTGACCTACATCAGAGCCTGTTCCCCTGGCTTCCATATTGGGACATGAGAAGTTGCATTCGATCACATCAGCTCCTGCATCAGTGCACCTTTTGGCAAGATATTCCCATTCCTGTTCATCACGGCCCATTATAGATGCGATAATAACTTTATTGGGAAACTTCTCCTTAAGCTTTTTAAAAACTTCCATGTTCTCTTCTACGCTGTGATCTGAGAGCTGCTCTATGTTCTTAAATCCATAGAACTTGCCGGTTGCTGTCTTAACAGCAGAAAACCTGGGAGAAGCCTCATGTATGTCCATCATACAGATAGTCTTAAAGGCAGCACCTGCCCAGCCCATCTCAAAAGCTCTTTCACACATTTCATAGTTACTGGCTACTACTGATGATGACAAAAGGAAGGGATTTTCAAGCTTCACGCCGCATATATCCGTCGATATGTCTACATTATCAAGGGCTTTGAGTCCTCCAATTTCTGAAAGATTTTCTAATTTTTTCTTTTCATCCTGAAGACCTTTTAGTATAAGTGGGATATCAACCTTTTTGGGACAGGAATAAATAAGCTCGCGAGAGTCTCTTTCGCTATAATCATCCGGAAGAAGGCTTGCTGCAAGAATTGCATTATCAAAATACATTGCTCGTATGATCCTGGCAATGTCTATTTTTTTAGTATAGTCTTTACTATTTTCTCCTATACCACAAGACTTAGAGCAGGGAGCATCATGACACAAACTGCATTTGGCGATTTCACTTTTGATCCTGTAATCCATATACGACCCTCCGTATATAAACATAGACTATTTTGTGACTGGCTTTCTCTGTAGTTTTTATAGTTTCTCTATAATGTCTCCACAATTTTCTGCTATATCTTTCGGCTAAAAACACAACAATCCTCACAATATATCGTAGCATATAATGTGAGGATTATATAGAGAGTTATATTTTCTTGATATATTTGATGCTATGACTAACTCAAACTTCGCACTTGTCAAACATACGCCCCCTCTGAGACAGAGTCGATACGGCCTGTTTAGACATGTAATTTGATTAAATATGAATGAGCCAGCACACTATAACTAACTTCCACTTGGACGAACCGGCATTCCCAAAGCCTAAGTTAGTTACTCTTCTACTACAACGCTTGCGATATATTCTGTATCTTCAGGGCATGCAATAGACGGATCATCAAGTACAAGCTTTGAATCCACGCCGTGGTCCTTCAGGCTTGTCATAAAGTGACAGATAGCAATTCCAAGGTCTATCTTCTGAAGGTCTCCTGTACTTGGATTTATATATCCTTTGTCTTTTTTCTCATAGAAATGATATATATTGTTCTGTCTTACTATTCTCCATGGCTGCTTGTTAACAGCTGAGGGAGCCCATCTGACATGTTCAAGTGCAAGCTTTACTTCATCACTTGTATCTCCCATGGCCTTGTCAAACTCATCCTGGAAGAAGAGTTTTGATGCATCCTTTCTGGAATCGGCCTTGATACCTGTTCTCATGAGATTCTCCTTGATGGATCTCTTATCTGCTGGAATACCGATTGGTGTCACACAAGGCATCATCTCACCATCTTTAAGACCGGCTGCCTGCTCGAATGTCTCTCTTTTCATGGTTCCGCCTATCATGACAGTACCTATTCCAAGAGCCTTGGCACACAGCATCATAAGTTCAAATGAATATCCATATGCTTCTTCAGCATGCTCTGTCTTTGGAACAGTTGCTATTACATATGCCTCTTCGCCTGCTATTACCGGGCTTGAGAGTCCATTGGCATCCTTATCAAGTATTTCGAATTTAACAGGGATATCATATGGATTCTTTATATCCTTAATAAACTCTTTGAAGGTACTGATTTTATCAGCATCTATCTTCTGACCTTCTTTAAATGTTCTTACGCTTTTTCTTTCAAGCATGTACTGGGATAGTTTCATGATCGGTGTCGCCTTTCTTTTTTATAATTATTGTTGTATTCGTATTCTGTTTGTAGTGTTATATTCTCTCAAATGCAGACTGGTATTAGAATTGAAAGATTACATTTTGTACAATTTATTTTACCATATGAGTCACTACAACTAGAATATATATTTAGTTAAAAATAATTAAAAAATAATAAACTTACTCGATATTATGATGATCCAAAGCCGCAATTATTCATACTGTTAACTATTTTTTTATATTATCGCCATATTAATTCATACCGATATAGAGAAAGACGATTTAAATCTTTTTATATCCAGGAGGGATATACTATGAAAAATAAGAAACGAGGTAGTATAAAAACTCAGCTTATCTCAACCATGGTACTTCTAAGTGCGATTCCTCTAATACTTGCCATTGTTATAAGCTCTGTCTCTTCTATCAACATGGGTACTGAAAATCAGGAAACCATAGCTACAGAAAAGGCTCAGGTAGTCTCTCAAGGTATTGAAACTCTTATATCTTCAAATCTGACTATGCTACGTACTGTAGCTTCTTCAGATGCTGTTGTTCAATTTCTTCAAAATCCATCAGCAGAATCCATAAGAGATGGTATGTCTTATACAATGAAAACATCTGATGCAAATGTTAATGATGGTAACTACATGAGGCTTGTAGATTCTACCGGTCAGCAGGTATTTAGAAGTGACGATGGTGATCTGATAACAGTAGATACAAGAGAATATTTCACTCAGGCAATGGCCGGACATGAATATGTATCTGAAGTTATGGAAAGTAAAACGACAAATGATTATATCATAGTCCTTGCTGTTCCTGTTAAGGATGCTTCCGGACAGGTCATCGGTATCATCCACAGAAATTATGCGCTTGACTTTGTCGGGGAGATCATAGGCAAAGCAGGCAATAGTATAACAGTCGTCAATATTGTAGACAGAGAAGGCTTATTAATAAATGGTACAACTACTAATGTCTCAATCGAAACCGGAAGACCTGATTACAGCACTTCTTCTGTTGTAAAAAGTGCTATCGGAGGCGAAACAGGATCTACTATATCCGATTATACAGGCAAAAGATCTATCGTAGCATATACAAGAAATGAATCTACAGGATGGGGAATCATAGTAGAAGTTGATCTTAACGGTGCTATGAATTCTACATACATGACAATAGGACTTATTGTTATAGTAGGTGTTATACTTCTTATAGTGTCTGCTGTACTTGGATTTAATATCGCTAACTCTTTTGCCAAACCTATATCAGCAACAAGTATGCTGGCAGGTGAGATGGCAGGCGGCAATCTTACAGCAAACGATGTTAAAGTCAAAGCTAACAACGAGATCGCTGAAATGGCTGACGCTGTCAATGACATGAGGGCAAGGCTAAGCGACGTAATGCTCCATACCAAGGAATCTTCCAAAGATGTTGATAATGAGAGTATCAGCCTTTCAGATTCTGCATCTCAGGCTTCCGAAGCAGCAAGCCAGGTATCTCATGCTATCGATGAGATATCAAGAGGCGCTGTATCCCAGGCTGAAAGCGTTCAGACAGCTGCAGGCAATGCTACATCCATTGGAGATGATATAGACATCATCTCCGGCAACGTAGAACAGCTCAACGAGTACTCTTCAGACATGAGAGATTCCTGCAACAAGGCAATGGATACTCTCAGTCAGCTTATAAAGCAAAGCGAAGAAGTTACCCAGTCCGTTAAAGATATAGGCGAGACAATCGAATCCACCAACACTTCTGCCAAGCAAATCTCTGAATTCACGGAAGCCATATCAAGTATTGCATCCCAGACCAATCTCTTGTCCCTCAACGCTTCTATCGAAGCTGCAAGAGCCGGTGATGCAGGCAAGGGATTTGCAGTTGTTGCTCAGGAGATTTCCTCTCTTGCAGAAGAAAGTAATAAGTCTGCTAATATGATCAAAGAGATCGTAGATACTCTGCTTTCTAATTCTGCACAGTCTGTTGATGTAATGGT
>JAEEGF011483414.1_pt1 | contig 18132 bp, 16 predicted proteins | sample 9134171 | NCBI WGS metagenome assembly JAEEGF01 (sample SAMN16246542, study PRJNA631951) | gut metagenome | biome: gut microbiome; feature: rumen; material: AP-attached | host: Bos | place: Iran: Karaj | collected 2018-10
ATTGCCCGAGGCTTCGTGCCTGTGTGTATTTCCCCATGCGTTTTCACCTCTTCTCGTCTTCGGTTCGTCTGGCTTCGTCTGCCGTCTTTGCTGTCACTGTAATATGCATGTCGGACTTTTTAAGGTGGCTATAGTGCCGGGGTTCCACCTCTTCCCATCCCGAACAGAGAAGTTAAGCCCGGCCGCGCCGATGGTACTGCCCACAAGGTGGGAGAGTAGGTAGCCGCCGTCTTTTGTCAGAAGCGGTCTTTGGGTTATACCTGAAGACCGCTTTTTTTACATATTATTAGGTAATTAATAAATATTTTTGCTTATAAAAGCGTTTTATATACGGAATATTTTGTAACTTTGCAGCTCGAATTGTAAATGTGAAGAAGTGGGTATATTAGAGAAATATGATATTAACCTGAAAGCCATAGAACTGGATGAGAAAGTATTCAACTATTCTCTTGATGACGATTTCTTTACAGCATTAGATACTCAAGAGGTTAAGCGTGGTCAGGTGGAAGCTCATGTGAATGTTAAAAAACTGGCAGGCTCTTATGAGTTGAATATGTATATTAACGGGTATGTTATTATTCAGTGCGATAGATGTCTGGATGACATGGTACAACCTGTTGAAGCAAACAATAAGTTGAAGATTAAATTCGGTACTTCATATCTTGACGAAGGTGATGAACTGGTTATTGTACCTGAAGACGAAGGAAAGGTGAATGTTGCATGGTTCCTCTATGAAATTATTGCGTTGTCCATACCTATTCAGCATACTCATGCGTCAGGAGAGTGCAATGAAGAAATGATGAAAATCTTGAAAGAGCATTCAGGGCATTTTACTGAGGATGATAATGGCGCACCTACTGGTGAAGATATAGATCCCAGATGGAATGATTTGAAGAAATTATTAAATAACAATTAAAAATAAGAAAAAATGGCACATCCTAAGAGAAGACAGTCTAAGACTAGAACTGCTAAGAGAAGAACTCATGATGTAGCAGTTGCTCCTACATTGGCAATTTGCCCTAATTGTGGTGAGTGGCATGTTTATCACACTGTATGTCCAGCTTGTGGATATTACCGTGGTAAATTGGCAGTTGAGAAAGAAGCTGCCGTTTAATCGGTGGTTCTATTATGAATTAGGCAGGTATAGCAGAGAAGGTTTGCCCAATTGAGCAAGCCTTTTCGCTTACCTTTTTAGCTCAACCTATAGAACTTTAATATGGAGAAAATTAATGCAGTAATTACAGGTCTTGCAGGCTATGTCCCTGATTACATCTTGACAAACGATGAGTTGTCGAAGATGGTAGATACCAATGACGAATGGATTATGTCGCATGTTGGCATCAAGGAACGTCACATCCTCAAGGAAGAAGGCTTGGGAAGTGGTTATTTGGCACGTAAGGCTTGTAGAAAACTGATTAGAGAAACGGAAACTAATCCGGATGATATAGATCTGTTGGTTGTTGCGACTACAACCCCTGATTATCATTTTCCATCAACTGCATCCATTCTTTGTGAAAAGTTGGCATTAAAGAATGCATTTGCATTTGATATGGAAGCTGCATGTAGTGGCTTCTTGTATGCGTTGGAAGTAGGCGCAAGTTTCATTCGCTCAGGTAGGTACAAAAAAGTATTGATTGTGGCTGCAGAGAAATTGTCTTGCATGGTCAATTATAATGACCGTAACACTTGCCCACTTTTCGGAGATGGTGCAGCTGCATGTTTCTTGGAGCCTACAACGGAAGAGATTGGCGTGATTGACTCATATTTGCGAACAGATGGACTTGGTTTGCCATCGTTACATATGAAGGCTGGTGGTTCTGTTTGTCCTCCTTCCTATTTTACGGTTGACAATCAGATGCATTACATCTATCAAGACGGCCGTCCTGTATTCAAACATGCTGTTACTGACATGACATTGGCATGTAACAAAGTGATGGAAAACAACGGATTGACAAAGGAAGATATCAAGTGGTTTGTCCCTCATCAGGCCAATATGCGTATTATAGAGTCTGTTGCCCACATGTTGCAGGTTGACAAAGAGAAAGTGTTGGTCAACATCGAGCATTATGGTAATACCAGCGCGGTATCCGTGCCGTTATGCTTGATGGACTATGAGCATATCCTGAAGAAAGGCGACAAGTTGATTCTGACTACCTTTGGCGCTGGTTATTCATGGGGTGCGATTTATTTGATTTGGGGATATGATGGGAAGTCGCGTTTAGAAAAGATCAATAACGCAGCAGTAAAGAAATAATGTTCATAATACAGATGAAGAGCGCATCATATATTTACATACGATGCGCTTTTTTGTCCTGAAATTGTTAAGGTTTTATGCATAAAGCAGGTTTCGTAAATATTGTTGGTAATCCCAATGTAGGGAAATCCACCTTGATGAATGCCTTGTTGGGCGAACGCATATCCATTGCTACCTTCAAGGCCCAGACAACACGGCATCGTATCATGGGTATCTACAATACCGATGATATGCAGATTGTATTCTCTGATACACCTGGAGTATTGAAGCCTGCTTATAAGTTGCAGGAGTCTATGTTGGAATTTTCCAATTCGGCCTTGACTGATGCTGATGTGTTGCTTTATGTGACTGATGTGATTGAAAAAGCTGAGAAGAACAACGATTTTATTGAGAAAGTAAGCAGGCTTGATGTGCCTGTCATCGTGTTGATTAACAAGATTGACTTGACTGACCAGCAAAATCTGGAGCAATTGGTAGAAGCATGGCATGGGGTGCTCCCAAAAGCTGAGATAATACCTATCTCAGCCTCTAACAAGTTTAATGTGGATGTCGTATTGCGTAGGGTAAAAGACCTCATACCAGATTCACCACCTTACTTTGACAAAGACCAATGGACAGACAAACCTGCCAGATTCTTTGTATCAGAGATATTGCGTGAAAAGATTCTGCTGTATTATGATAAAGAGATTCCTTACTCGGTTGAAGTCGTGGTTGAACAATTCAAGGAGACCGATAAGAAGATTAGCATTAACGCCGTCATCTATGTTGAGCGAGAATCACAGAAAGGCATCATTATCGGACACCAGGGCAAAGCATTGAAGAAAGTCTCCACGGAAGCCCGCAAGAGTTTGGAAAAATTCTTTGGTAAGACCATCTATTTAGAAACATTTGTAAAAGTTGACAAAGACTGGCGTAATTCTGACAAAGAGTTACGGAATTTTGGATACGACCAGAAAGATTAATTTGCAAACCCAGGCCGTGAGTGCCTAATATACAAAAAAGATTATGGGAAATATAGTTGCCATCGTAGGACGCCCCAATGTAGGTAAGTCCACTATTTTCAACCGCTTGACACAAACCCGTCGAGCAATTGTTGCCGAGCAGGCTGGTACTACCCGTGACCGCCAATATGGGAAGTCGGAGTGGGGAGGGCGTGAGTTCTCTGTCATCGACACCGGTGGATGGGTTGTCAATTCAGATGATGTCTTCGAAGAAGAGATTCACAAGCAAGTATTGTTAGCAGTTGATGAAGCAGATGTCATCCTGTTTGTGGTTGATGTGGCATACGGCCTGAACGACCTTGATAGGGAAGTGGGTGTCATTTTGCGTAGAACCAAGAAGCCCGTCATCCTTGTGGCCAACAAAGCCGATAATAATGACCTGGCATTTGGCGCATCTGAGTTCTACAGCTTAGGCTTAGGTGACCCTTTCTGTATCTCTGCCCTTACTGGTAGTGGTACAGGCGATTTGCTTGATGAAGTAGTTTCCCATTTCAACAAAGACGATGAAGTGTTGGAAGACAACCTGCCACGCATCGCCGTGGTTGGGCGTCCCAATGCCGGCAAGTCATCCATCATCAACGCCCTTATAGGTGAAGACCGCAACATCGTGACAGATATTGCAGGCACTACGCGAGATTCCATCTATACCCGATACAACAAATTTGGCTTCGACTTCTATCTAGTGGATACTGCAGGCATCCGTAAGAAGACGAAAGTTACTGAGGAGTTGGAATACTATTCTGTGGTTCGTTCCATCCGTGCCATTGAAAATTCAGATGTTTGCATCCTTATGCTCGATGCCACTCGTGGTCTTGAAAGTCAGGACCTTAATATTTTCTCGTTGATACAAAAAAATACTAAGGGCTTGGTTGTGGTGGTTAATAAATGGGATTTGGTAGAGGAAAAGAATGATAAGGTGATTAAAACCTTCACCGATGCCATTTACAATCGTTTTGCCCCATTCGTTGATTTCCCCATTATCTTTGCTTCTGCTTTGACAAAGCAACGCATCCTGAAAGTGTTGGAAGAGGCTCGGCAGGTTTATAAGAATAGATCTACCCGTGTGCCAACTGCCAAGCTGAATGAAGAATTGTTGCCACTGATAGAGGCTTATCCTCCTCCAATGACCAAGGGCAAGATGTTAAAGATAAAGTATATTACCCAGTTGCCGAACATGGCCGTACCTTCTTTTGTCTTCTTTGCCAACCTGCCTCAATATATCAAGGAGCCTTACAAGCGATTCTTGGAGAACAAGTTGCGTGAAAGGTGGAACTTCAGAGGTACTCCTATCAATATCTTTATTAGACAGAAATGATTGAGCTTCGCGACATTTACAAATCGTTCGATGGTGTTGAGGTCCTAAGAGACATCAGTGCTGTCTTTGAGAATGGCAAGACCAACCTGGTTATCGGTCAGAGTGGTTCTGGTAAGACCGTTTTGATGAAATGCATCGTAGGCTTGCTCACCCCTGACCGTGGCCAATTGTTGTATGATGGTCGCGATTTTCTGAGCTTAGGCAAGAAAGAAAAGAAACTCTTGCGTCGTGAGATGGGTATGATATTCCAGAGTGCAGCTCTGTTTGACTCCATGACTGTGCTTGAAAATGTGATGTTTCCCCTCAACATGTTTAGCAATGACACTCTGCGTGACCGTACGCGTCGTGCCCGTTTTTGTCTTGAAAGAGTGAATCTGATGAGTGAGGCACATGATAAATATCCTGGCGAAATCAGTGGAGGTATGCAGAAGCGTGTTGCCATTGCCCGAGCCATTGCCCTCAATCCGCAATATTTGTTCTGCGATAAGCCTAACTCAGGCCTTGATCCCAAGACCTCACTGGTTATTGATGATTTGATTCAGAGTATCACCCATGAATATAATATGACCACCATCATTAATACCCACGACATGAACTCCGTCATGGGCATTGGTGAAAGCATCATATTCATCCACAAAGGAAATCTGGAATGGCGGGGTACCAGTCATGAGGTCATCTCTTCCACTAATCAGAAACTCAATGATTTCATCTTTGCTTCCGACCTTTTCAAGAAAGTAAAAGCAGTTGAAGAGCTTGACCAGATTCTTGATCAGACCTACACAAAATAAGTGCGATGGAGCTCCGTCATCAACGGCTATGAGAGCCGTTCTCGTTGCCTTTGAACTCCGACCTGAGCAACACCTTGCTCCGACCTGCTTTGCCTACACCTTATTTATATATATGGGGGAGCAGAACTTCACAGATTTAGGGAGAAAGTGATGCCATCTTTATGGGTAAAACTTGCTATCGCAGAAAGTAAAGCTTACTATCTTTCTTGGCAGTATCTCCTATCACCTGTCCGAATATCTCGCATGGGGGTATAGGAGATATTGCAATGACTTGTGGGAGATATTCCGACAACCCATAGAAAGCCTCCGATAAGTGATGGGAATGCCTCCTTTCCCAAATTAAAGAACTATTATAATTGCAATACAAGGTAACTGATTAGATAAGCTCCATCACTACAGACATCACTTTTTGACCAATTGCCTCAGCCTTCTCGGGAGAAGTTGCTTCGCTATATACACGGATAATAGGTTCTGTGTTACTGCTACGCAAATGCACCCATGAGTCGGCGAAGTCGATCTTCACGCCATCTATATCGTTGATTTCCTCTTTCTGATACAACTCTTTCACCTTTGCCAAGATAGCAGGAACATCTGTATCTGGCTTGAGGTCGATGCGATTCTTTGCCATGAAATAAGACGGATAAGTGGCACGCAATTCGCTTAGTTTCTTCCCCTCGTGAGCGATATGGCTCAGCAACAGAGCGATGCCCACCAAAGCATCACGTCCATAATGGATTGCAGGATAGATTACACCACCATTGCCTTCACCGCCAATCACAGCTCCCACTTCCTTCATCTTAGTGGTTACATTTACCTCACCCACTGCTGAAGCAAAATACTGCATGCCATACTTTCTGGTCACGTCACGTAGGGCACGGGTTGAACTAAGATTGGAAACCGTATTGCCAGGGGTATGCTTCAAGATATAATCGGCCACAGTCACCAGTGTATATTCTTCACCATACATTTTGCCATCCTCGCAAATCATAGCCAGGCGATCCACGTCAGGGTCCACCACGAAAGCCACATCATGCTCACCCTTCTTCATCAGTGCCATAATGTCACTCAGGTTCTTCTCCAATGGCTCAGGGTTATGCTGAAAATCACCAGTAGGTTCTGTATATAAACCTGTTATCGTCTCTACGCCCAATTGCTTCAATAACTCTGGCAGGATAACCCCACCCACAGAGTTCACCGTGTCGATAGCCACGCGGGAATGAGCCTTGCGGATAGCCTCCACATCGACCAAAGGCAAAGCCAGAACAGCATCAATATGTTTCTGGTTGTAAGACAAATCCACTCGGCAAGTTCCCAACTTTTCCACCTCAGCATAGTCGAAATCCTCTGCCTCGGCAATGCGTAATACCTCGTTGCCCTCCTCCTTGTTCAGAAATTCACCTTTCTCGTTCAGCAGTTTCAAGGCATTCCACTGCTTTGGATTATGTGAAGCAGTCAGGATGATGCCGCCACTGGCACCTTCCATCGTTACAGCCAGTTCTGTAGTAGGGGTGGTAGCCAGATCGATGTCAACCACATCCCATCCCATACCCATCAAGGTACCAACCACTATGTTGCGTACCATAGGACCAGAGATGCGTGCGTCGCGGCCCACTACAATTTTATTGTTCTTCACAGTACAAGTTCTACGAATCAACGTAGCATATGCAGAGGTAAACTTTACCATGTCTAAGGGAGTAAGACCCTTACCTGCGCCACCACCTATAGTACCACGGATGCCAGAGATAGATTTAATTAAAGTCATTATAATTATCGGTATAATTGGAATTTATGAATATCGTAATAATAAGCCTTCACGCCACTCATCGCCGTTTCGTGTCCCATCTTAGAAGGAACGATTAGCTTCACGCGAGCTCCATCACGCACATAGTTGAATGGTACCAGCCAGCCCTGAGGCACTGTTTGACTCTGATACACATAATACATCATACCAGAACTGAAGATGCCAGATGTACTGGTTCCCGTTTTTTGATAACGGAAAATATCCACTTGGGAAATCTGACCTACGTCGAAATTACTCATCACCAACGTTTCAGCACTATCTTTTTCCAGTCGATATTCCGCAAAGCGTACCAACACCATGTCGTTATTGCGAATCGTGTCGCCCAAATTCTGCGACCCCTTGTCGATAATCTGCATATACACACCGCTGGTGGTTTGCACATACTCGTTTCTGCTCACATCTGTCACACAGCCGGCATCCTGGAATTCTTTCTGGGAGATAACCTTGATGTCGTGATCCTTTATGAAATTGTTGATAGCCTTCTTCTCGTCTTCTAACATCTCAGCATACGTCACGTTGTCAGAGCAAGCATTGAAAGCGATACAGGCCAAAATCATGCCCACAAAACATATAACAAGTTTTCTCATCTTTTATTTTCAAATTATTACCTTGCAAAAATAGGTCTTTTCCTTTGAATGGACGAACCAAAAGCTCAAAAGTAGTCAACTTTTAACCTTATTTATTTATTTGGGGTGTTGATTGAAGCATTCTTCTAATTGTTCCTTGTACTTCTCAAGCACTTGCTTAAACCTTTCCGATGCCATTTCCGCGTTCATGCCAGGCAACTCACCGCCCGATGCATTCTTATGTCCTCCACCATTGAATTCTGCAGCTACTATATGGCAGGGAAACTCGCCGATAGAGCGAAGTGATACTTTCACCATCTCCTTCTCAGTGTCTTCTCGTAGAAAGCAAGTAAAAATCACATCCTTGATTTGCAGGGGCATGTTGACAAACCCTTCACTATCGCCTTTGGAGTACTGGTACTCTCGTTGCTGGTCTTTCGTCAGCGTCAGGATGGCAGTATGATACTCAGGCAACACTTCCATGCCAGAGAGAACTTGACCTTGCAATAAAAGGCGACTGGCGGAGAAGTTATAATTCACCTTGCGATACACCAAATCTTTATCCACATGCTTTCTTAGCAACATACTCACGATGAAGAAAATCTCAGGATTGTTTGAGTTGAAGGTAAATCCACCCGTATCCGTCATCATGCCTGTATAGATGCAAGTCGCCACTGTGGTATTCATGCGATAGTAATAACCAAGGTCGCACAAAAAGCGATACATCAGCTCGCAGGTAGATGACTGTTCTGGGTGCGATATCGTGATGTCGGCAAACTCCTCAGGGTCCAGGTGATGGTCTATCAGAATCTTCTTTGCCTTTGATGTCCTTACCTTCTCACCCATCTCATCTATACGGTCTAATCGGTTGAAGTCGAGGCAACAAATCACATCTGCCTCTGCTATTATCTTATCCGCCACATGCACGTAACGGTTATATGCCATGATGAAGTCTGCTCCAGGCATCCACTTGAAGAAATCTGGGAACGGGTTGGGTACAATCACACAAACTTTCTTGCGGAGATATCTCAAGTAGTGGTATAGTGCCAGTGAAGACCCAATGGCATCTCCATCGGGATTTGTATGGGCTACAATGACGAACTTATGACAACTCTCTTGCCACTCGGTAAACTTTACCACATGTTCAGGATTGATGATTTGAGTCAGCATATAATCTTCAAAAAAAAATTCAAGGTGACAAAAATAGTAAAAAAGTTCGGCATACGCAATACTATAGCCGAATAATGGTAAATACTAGATGACAGCTCACCAAAAGCCAGATACCACTTAACGCCCCGATGGCTCTGGAAGCCGAACGCAAGTTGAGGTAACGCAGGAAAAGGTAAATGCAGCAATAGAAGAGTATTACCTCCAACGCGTTAGTCCATAGATTGTCTATTGAGGCTATGGGTAATTTGGTCAGTTGATGCAATAACCCATTCAAGGCATTGATTAATCCGTCCAATCCGTTTGCCACCCATTGTTGCAGGGCAGGCAGGGGAGTGGTTAGCATCATGGCTACAGCTCCATACATGATGAGGGTGATTAATGGCAAAACTAGCAGGTTGCTTAGAAGGAAATGGGTGGAAAAGCGATGGAAGTAAAGAATGACCAATGGTGCCGTACCTATCTGAGCGGCGATGGACACGGTCAGGATATCTTTCATTTTCTTTGCCACCCACAACGATGGTTCAGGCAAAAGGGAAGACAACTTGGGTTGCAAGATCATGATGGATGCCACTGCAACAAATGACAACTGGAAACTTACGTCAAACAGCCACAAAGGCTTGAATAATAACATGCCGAAGGCGGTGAGTGCTAATACATGCAGAGAGGCAGGTTTTTCTTCCCGAAAGGAGGCGATGGCATGGATGCTGAACATAATGGCAGAGCGAATAACAGAGGTAGATAGTCCTGTAAAGATGGCAAAAGCCCAGAGGATGGAGATGACTAAACAAAGAGAAAATGGCTTGAACCATGAAACTCGTCTCCACAAAGGCATGAAGAACAACAGCAAAAAACCATAGATGAGTCCGATGTGCAAACCGGATAAGGCTAATACATGACTTACGCCTGCCACAGAATAGGTTTCACGCAGTTCGTCACTCAGGTCTTCTTTCACGCCAGTGGTCAAGGCAGACAGTACAGCATAAGAATCACCTGCAAAGCCTAGATACTGATACTGGTCTAACACCACCGTCCTGTAATCCTGCAAGCGTCCAATCCATCCCATATGATCATTATGTCCTCTAAGTTGCCAACGACCTGCTGCGACATAAGCAGTGCCGGTTACTCCCTTTCGTTTCAGAAATCCCACATAATCGAACCCGTCGGTCATGGCATCATTGTTTGGAGCCTGTAATCTTGCCTGTATCAACAAAGTGTCGCCGCGATTTAGGCAACTTGAGGCAGAGTCCTTCGCCACATACAATAGAAAACGATGGGATTGACCTTCTGGTGTGAAAATGTCGGATGGCAAGAGGAAAGTGCGAGGCTTCTCCTGAGGTGCTTCCTTTACCACGGCCATATAAGCTTCACGCTGATCGGAGAAGGCAAAGTCTGTCTTTGCCAATTGCAAGGAGGTCAGTAAATAGCCCCAACATACCAAACAGATGTTCAAAATCCACCCAAAGAGCCACGTAAAACGTTTACTTAGCAGGTAGGCCACCAGAAATGCCACCCATGAGACAATGAAAGATATCCAGAGACCTGGTAAATCGGGTATATGCAGATACCATCCTAATACAATACCAACTACCAACGGCACCAATAGCCTAATGGAGGGATGTCGTTGGAGAGTAGCTGACAACATAGTCTTTTAGAGGTTTTTCAATGCTTCAATGGCCGTGATTGGGTCGGCAGCAGAGAATACGGCATTGCCAGCTACCAGCACGTCGGCACCTGCTTCTATAAGCCTTGCCCCTGTGTTGATATTCACGCCTCCGTCAATCTCTATCAAGGCATGTGAGCCAGATTCGTCAATCAGATCTCTCAGCTCACGGGTCTTTTCCACCGTGTGCTCAATGAACTTCTGACCTCCAAAGCCTGGGTTGACACCCATCAATTGCACCATATATACATCGTGAATAATGTCTTTCAGAAGTGATACAGGTGTAGAAGGATTCAGAGTAACAGCTGGTTCCATGCCTGCCTCTCGAATCTGCTGGATTACCCTGTGCAGATGCACACAGGTCTCATAGTGCACATTCATGATATAGGCTCCCAATGCCTTTACTTCAGGGATGAACTTCTCTGGTTGCACAATCATCAGGTGCACGTCGAGGGGCTTGTTTGACAACTTCACCACATGTTTCAATACGGGAAATCCAAAAGAGATGTTAGGCACAAACACACCATCCATGATGTCGCAATGAATCCAGTCGGCATCACTTTGATTCAGCATTTCTATGTCGTCTGCCAGGTGAGCAAAGTCAGCCGACAGGATAGAAGGAGAGATGATAGGTTTCATAGGCTCATTATTTAAAACAATAATCGTTCGTAATCTTAAATCCACGCAATAGCTCGTCGGTTTGCAGGCGTTTCTTGCCGGGCAACTGCAATGACTTGATGTCAATAAACCCATCGGTCACTGCTACATGCAGATAGGTCTTGCTATCTGTTACAATGCTACCAGGTTCAAAGTTGTGCGACTTCATAATCTTTTCCGTCTGGAATATCTTCACTGCCAACGGCTCATTCACACCAGGCTGATGTAGTTCAGTCCATGCAGCAGGATAGGGCGACAAGCCTCGCACGTGGTCATATATCCTTTTCGCGGGTAGGTTCCAGTTGATACGACAGGTGTCCTTGAAGATTTTGGGTGCAGGACGTAGCTCACCCATCACCGCCATCTCTTCCTGTGGGATAGATTTCACTGTGCCGTTGATGATGGCATCTACGGTTTCTGTCACCAACTTGCCACCCAGCATCATCAGCTTGTCGTGGATGATGCCCACATCATCAGTATCGGCAATGGGCACCTTTACTTGCTGAATCACCTCCCCTGTATCAATCTCATGCTTCAGGAAGAAAGTGGTGATGCCTGTCTCGGTATCACCATTCATCACTGCCCAATTGATGGGCGCTGCTCCGCGATATTGGGGCAACAGTGAGGCATGTAGATTGAATGTCCCATAACGAGGCATGTTCCACACCACCTCAGGCAACATCCTGAATGCCACCACAATCTGTAGGTCAGCTTGCCAAGCACGCAAAGCATCCACAAACCCTTCGTCTTTCAGCTTCTCAGGTTGCAATAAGGGTAGATTATGTTCCAAAGCATATTGCTTCACAGGAGAGAACTGAATCTTGTGCCCCCTTCCTGCAGGCTTGTCGGGCATGGTAATCACCCCCACCACGTTATAACCGCCTTCCACCAGGCATCGTAAGGTTTCTACCGCAAACTCTGGTGTGCCCATATAAACTATTCTCAAATCTTTCTTTTCCATCATTCCGCAGTTAAATTAAGCAACATCCCTCTATATGAATTAAACACCTTCGACTTAGATACAAAGCCAATATATTTGCCATCCTCTGTAACTACGGGTAGGTTCCAGGCATTCGTCTCATCGAACTTTTTCATCACCTGCTCCATGTTGTCACTCAGTAACAAACGCCCAGGAGGAGAGGTCATCAGCTTCTCCACTGTAAATCGGTGATACAGCTCCTGGCGGAACATGATATTACGGATGTTGTCCAGTAACACTATGCCCAACAACTTCCCCTCTGCATCCACCACAGGAAAGATATTGCGTTTAGATGTAGAGATGACTCTAATCATATCCCCCATATCTATCTCTGGTCGCACAGTCATAAAGTCTTTCTCTACCACATTCTCGGTCTTCATCAGCGTTAGAATAGCCTTGTCCTTGTGATGAGTCAGCAACTCGCCCTTCTTCGCTAAGCGCATAGAGTAGATGCTGTGAGGCTCAAACACAATAATCGTTAGATACGCACTCACCGACACAATCAGCAAGGGCAGGAATAAGTCATATCCACCCGTCAGTTCTGCAATCAGGAACACACCCGTCAGTGGGGCGTGCATAACCCCACTCATGATACCTGCCATACCCATTAGGGCAAAGTTCTTCTCGGGCAAATAGCCAGTGAACTCAATACTATTGCTATAGTGTGCAAAAACAAAGCCTGCGATACATCCCAGGAATAGAGAAGGTGCGAACACACCACCACATCCTCCACCGCCATTGGTGGCACTTGAGGCAAACACTTTGGTTAGCAGAATCAGTATCAGGAACACAATCAGCCAGTTGTTGTGGCCATAGAACAAAGAGTTGTTCATCACGGCATCCCAGTCTTGGTTGCTTGTGCCGTTCAACAGCAATGTAATGGTGTCATAACCCTCGCCATAGAGAGGAGGGAACAAGAAAATCAGGATACTCAGTATGACACCACCTATCAGCAGCTTACGCCAATTCTTGTTGAGTTTGGCAAAAAGGTTTTCCGTGGCGTTCATAGCACGTGTGAAATACAGTGATACCAGTCCGCAGAAGATACCCAGCAAGATAACATAGGGGATGCGACTCAGCTGGAAATGCTCGTCTAAGTGGAATTCAAACATGGCATTCTGTCCTGTAGTGAGGTACGCCACCGTGGCAGCTGTGACCGATGCTATCAGCAAAGGCAACAGTGAGTTCATCGTTAGATCAAGCATAATCACTTCAATGGTGAAGACCACCCCGGCTATCGGAGCTTTGAAGATACCGGCTACGGCACCTGCAGCTCCACAACCCACCAGCAACATGAGCGTGCTTTGTGGCATCTTGAACATACTGCCCAAGTTCGAGCCTATGGCAGAGCCTGTCAGTACGATAGGTGCTTCTGCTCCTACCGATCCACCAAAGCCGATGGTGATGGAACTGGCTATTAAGCTCGACCATGTATTATGCCGTTTGATGTGTCCTTCCCTTCGTGAGATGGCATACAGAATCTTCGTTACTCCGTGGCTGATGTCATCCTTAACGATTTTGCGGATGAACAAGCCTGTCAGGGCAATGCCAATCACAGGATATACCAAGTACAGGAAATTGGCCTCCGAACTGATGAAGCTGCCCGTCAGTAACGACTGAATCCAAGCAATCAACGTCTTCAACACTAGTCCTGCTACGGCACAGCCAATGCCCACTATAAAGCTAAGTATCAGCACGAAATGCCGCTCTTTGATATGTTGTTCACGCCACAGGATGAATCGCTCCATGCGCGTTTTCTTCATTACAGGTTCTTCCATACTCACATCCTGATTATTTTGATTTCACCTTTCGCGCTGAGTTTCACGATGCTTGAAGGCTTGACCTTCGCCGTCTCATCCTGTCGGCTCACCACGATGTAATCCACCGCTTGTTTGATTTCCTCACTGATCTCTTGGAAGTTAGCTGGCGATGCTTCTCCACTCACATTGGCAGAGGTCGATACAATGGGTTTGCGAAACCGCTGGCACAACTGCTTTGAGAAAGCCTCGCTGGTCACCCTGATGCCCACACTGCCATCCTCGGCTAATAGGTTAGGTGCCAGGTTGCGAGCCCCCTCATAAATGATGGTCATAGGCTTGTCTGCCATCTCCACTAGGTCCCATGCCACCTCGGGCACGTCTTTTACATAATAGTCTAGCTTCACGGGGGTATCCACCAACACCAGCATCGCCTTGCTGTCTACTCGGTGTTTGATGTCGAACACACGTCGCACCGCCTCCTCGTTGGTCGCATCACAACCTATGCCCCAGATGGTGTCAGTGGGATAAAGAATCACTCCTCCCTGGTTCATCACCTCGCAAGCTTTGCGTATATCATCATTTATTTGCGTCATTTGCACAACTTTTTCACGTTTCTTGACTTATTTCATGTGCAAAAATAGTAATTTTGCATCGCTTAAGAAAACAAAACATGAAAAATCCTAGTGATAATATCGATTACCGCCATACTTTACCCATCCAATTGCGGTTTAGTGACGTTGACAGGTTCGGACATGTCAACAATGTGGTCTATTTCCAGTTCTATGACCTGGGCAAAAGTGAATACTTTGCCACTGTTTGTCCGAATGTAGATTGGTCTTCCATCGGCATCGTGGCTGTGCATGTCACGGCCGATTTCCTTTCTCAGATACGAGGCACTGATGATGTAGCCGTGCAGACGGCCGTCACCGCCATCGGTACAAAGAGTTTCACGCTGGCACAACGTGTTATTGACCTTAAGACAAAAGAGGTGAAATGTGTAGGAACATCTGTTATGGTCACCTATGATCTCAAGGCGCTTGAGTCCATCCCTCTGCGTGAAGAATGGATAGAAGCCATCTGTGCATACGAACGAAAAGACGTCAGAAAAGAGAAGAAATACCACCCTTAAAGCCCTTTTAACATTATTTATACGTATAATTGTTATTTTTGTATTTTATTATAGTGTAAGTTTGGAGATTAATTCCTAACTTTACGGCTTGTTGGAAAATATGTATTTATTATAACCCTTTCCGACGCTTTGGCTTATGATAAAAAATAAAAATAACATATATAATGACTTACAAATGGAATTATCTGCCCATTTCAACCGATCAGACAGAGGCGAGCCGTCAGCTGGCTCAGGACCTGGGTATCAGCCCGATCCTGGGTAGACTGCTGGTAGAACGAGGCATCACGGATGTCCCATCTGCCAAGAAGTTCTTCCGACCCCAGTTGCCCGACCTGCACGACCCCTTCTTGATGAAAGACATGGATGTGGCAGTAGATCGCTTAAACAAAGCGTTAGGTAAGAAAGAGCGCATCTTGGTCTATGGAGACTATGATGTGGACGGCACAACGGCTGTGTCGTTGGTTTACAAGTTTATACAGGAGTTCTACTCCAATATCGACTACTATATTCCAGACCGCTATGAAGAGGGTTATGGTGTGTCGTTCAAAGGAGTGGATTACGCTGTAGAGACTGGCGTCAAATTGGTCATCGTATTGGACTGTGGCATAAAGGCGATAGAAGAAATCGCCTATGCGAAAGAGAAAGGCATCGATTTCATCATCTGCGACCACCATGTGCCGGATGATGAGCTTCCGCCTGCTGTGGCTATCCTGAATGCCAAGCGTCAGGATAACACTTATCCTTACGAACATCTCAGTGGTTGCGGCGTGGGCTTCAAGTTCATGCAGGCATTTGCTATAAGCAACGGCATCGAGTTCCATAGACTCATACCGCTGCTGGATCTTTGTGCCGTGAGCATTGCCTCCGACATCGTACCCATCATGGGCGAGAATCGTATCCTGGCATACCATGGCTTGAAGCAAATCAACAGCAACCCCAGCATTGGTCTTAAGGCTATCATCGACATTTGTGGCCTTACTGACAAGGAAATCACCATGGGCGACATCGTGTTTAAGATTGGCCCGCGTCTGAATGCGTCAGGACGTATGCAGAACGGTAAGGACTCGGTGGACTTGCTTACTGAGAAAGATTTCAAGCTGGCACTGCAGAAAGCGAACCAGATCAATGAGTACAACGAGCAGCGCAAGGACCTCGACAAACAGATGACTGAGGAAGCCAACGAGATTGTTTCGAAGGCAGAAGGACTGAACGACAAGCATGCCATTGTGCTCTACAACCCCGATTGGCACAAGGGTGTTATCGGCATCGTGGCGTCACGCCTCACCGAAGTCTTTTATCGCCCTGCCGTGGTGCTCACCCGCACCAACGACCTTGCCACGGGTTCTGCACGTTCGGTATCTGGTTTCGACGTCTATCAGGCAGTAGAGTATTGCCGTGACCTGTTGGAGAACTTCGGTGGACATACCTATGCAGCTGGCCTCTCCATGAAGGTGGAGAACGTTCCTGAATTCACCCGTCGCTTCGAGGAGTATGTAGATAAGCACATCATGGAAGAGCAGACTGTGCCTGTAATTGACATCAATGCTGAGATAGACTTCAAGGACATCACCAATAAGTTCTGCAGCGACCTGAAAAAGTTCAACCCCTTCGGTCCCGACAACCTCAAGCCCATCTTCTGTACGCACAACGTGTATGACTATGGTACTAGCAAGGTGGTGGGCAAGGAGCAGGAACATATCAAGCTCGAACTGGTGGACAACAAGTCTAACAAGGTCATGAACGGCATCGCCTTCGGACAGAGCTCAAGCGTGCGCTTCATCAAGACCAAACGCTCGTTCGACATTTGTTACACCATCGAGGAGAACACTCATAAGAAGGGCGATGTGCAACTGCAGATAGAGGACATACAGCCCAACTAAGCCGCTGTGTGAAACCCTATGGCTGATTATCTCAGCATATTACGCCAGTACTGGGGCTACGACTCGTTCCGTGGCATTCAGCAAGACATCATTGAGAGCATCGGCTCAGGGAAAGACACCCTGGGTCTGATGCCTACAGGTGGTGGCAAGTCCATCACCTTTCAGGTGCCTGCCATCGCTATGGAGGGCATGTGCCTGGTCATCAGTCCCCTCATCGCCCTGATGAAAGACCAGGTGCAACATCTGCGTAACCAGGGCATCCGTGCACTCACCATCTATGCCGGTATGACTCGCAGTGAGATTAACCAGGTATTCGAAAATGCCATCTATGGCGACTATAAATTCCTCTATATCTCACCTGAACGTTTGGAAACCGACCTTTTCCGTGACCGTCTCCGCCACATGCACATCAGTATGATTACCGTGGATGAGAGCCATTGCATCTCGCAGTGGGGCTATGACTTCCGCCCTTCCTACTTGCGTATTGCTGAGATACGTGACATGATGCCTGAAGTGCCCGTCTTGGCTCTCACCGCTACTGCAACTCCCGAGGTAGTAGCTGATATCCAGCGTCAGTTGCATTTCCGCCAGGAGAACGTGTTCCGCATGAGTTTCGAGCGTACCAACTTGGCTTATGTGGTGCGTCATACCGAGGATAAGCGAGGTGAGCTTCTGCATATTCTGCGTAGTGTACAGGGTAGTGCCATTGTCTATGCCCGTAATCGCAAACGTACCAAGGAGGTGGCAGAGCTGCTGGAGCATGAAGGCATCTCCGCCACGTTCTATCATGCAGGATTGGAGCAGGTGATTCGTGACATCCGCCAACGTGATTGGCAGACGGGACATTGTCGTGTCATTGTGGCGACCAATGCCTTTGGCATGGGCATCGACAAGCCCGATGTTAGGTTGGTTATCCACATAGATATGCCCGACTCTATTGAGGCTTACTTCCAGGAGGCAGGTCGTGCAGGGCGTGATGGCCAGCGTGCCTATGCCGTGCTCCTCTATAGCAATCAGGATATAGCTACTTTGCATCATCGGGTATCTGACAACTTTCCGGAGAAAGACTATATCCGTGAGGTTTATGAGAAACTCCAGTTCTATTATCAGATGGCGATGGGTGATGGCATGGGCTGTGTCAAGGAATTTAAGCTCGACGACTTCTGCATGAA
>JAEEGF010670693.1_pt1 | contig 18131 bp, 12 predicted proteins | sample 9134171 | NCBI WGS metagenome assembly JAEEGF01 (sample SAMN16246542, study PRJNA631951) | gut metagenome | biome: gut microbiome; feature: rumen; material: AP-attached | host: Bos | place: Iran: Karaj | collected 2018-10
GCCCTCCATTGTCCTCTCCGAAAACTCGAGGAATTTTGTATCAAGCCTTGTAACCTGCTCTGCGCGGTCATTTGTATTATCGGAAAGCTTGCCTTCGGAAAGTGCCATTCCGTCATAGGAATACTTATCTATAGTTACCACTATGGGCTTTGTTCTGTGATTGAGCTTCATGTCGTAGACCATCATCTCACCAAAGCTGTAATCACAGGCTATAACAGCGTGGGACAAAAGCTCATCAGGCTGATAGAGCATGTAGTGGTAAAGGCTGTCCTCATAGCTCTGATAGAACACGTTCTTTACAGGAAGTGACAGCGCACCTGTAACCTCAGAGAGTACCTCTATCATTCTGGTATCCATGTTCCTGGTGGTAAAGGCAATGGCATCCACCATATCCATGGACATTTCCATAGACAGAAGTGATAAGGTTCTTTTCACAAAAAGAGTGAGGAGCGAAACAGGGTCGTAGCCCGTACCGTCAACATCAACTCGTCTTCCCATGCGGGCATTCTCGATCAGGCGGTCAACCCTTACGGCCTCTCCTGCCTCAATCTTGGCTATGGCCTCCTTACCGTAGAACCACTGGTTTACTTCCTTCCTCTTGGCAAGAACCGTAGGAATGTTGTAGGCCTCTGCCCCGGCGAGGACAGACAGAGTCTCCGGAAGGTCAGAATCAGACGCAAGAAAACTAATCTGCGAGACCTCTTCTCCCAGATCATAACCAAGTACGTATCTTCTTGCAGTTTTTGATTCTCTGAAAAATGCCATTTTACCCTCATCCGCCCTTCGGGCACCTGTCTTCGCTCCGCTTCGGTCCGCGCAAAACCGATGTCCACTGGACATCGTGCGCCCCCTAAGGGGGAAGGCTTTATATTTTCTTATAACGTCCTGAACAATTTGTTTGTCAGGAATCTCTTCTTATAATATTCCGACAGCAGTCTGTCCACAGTGTCGTAGTCCTGAAGAGTCTTACCTATCATAATATCATTTATGATGGAATATCTTCCTGCCGTAGCCTCCTGAACGATGTCGTTCTTGGAGATGGTGCCGCTCTCAGTGAGCTTTTCTCCGCGGCCGTTGTAATTCTCCTCCGTGATGTAATACTGAATCTGCTCGCCGAAGAAAATTATGAAATCCGCATCGTAGATGCCGGGATACATCTCCTGCATCTGCTTGGTCTTGTATTCCTCGTTATCATCCTCGCTGCTGATGTAGTGAACGATACACTTGGTTCCGGGAGTCGTGCGGTATTCCACGATCGACTTGTCACAGAACTGATGCATCTCAGCAAACTCGCTCTGATAATGCATGAAAAACGAGAAATAAATATCCTTATCAAGAAGCTCTCTTAAGAACTCCTGAAGTATATCCTTGTAAGGCTTGAGTGTGTCGTGCCCCGTCTCCGTAAAGCTCTTAAGATAAGCCATTTTGCACACATAAGGTAAATCCGCTCCAGACTTGGCAAGCTCACCAATTCTCTCAAATACGTAACTGTCAGTAACCATATTATCAACGAAGTAGTCATGGGAGCTCTTTGCAAGAAATGCCTTTTCCAGCAGATCCCCACCGCCGCTCTTCTTAACATAGTTTCTAAAAAGAGTGATCTTATCTCCGATGTGTGCTCCGGTGTAGAGTATCTGTGTAAGTATTCTCTTGGAAAGCTCAAACACATCGGCTCCCTGAGCCTCCGCAATTTTCCAAAGGTCTCTCATATCCTTAACAGTTCCGGTATAGCTCTCGCACAGGAAGTTAATAAGCTGACCATCATATTTGGAATGTGAGAAGGCGTACCATGCAATCTTGGCATTCTCCTCGGTATTCTCAAAGGATTCATTATCCATAAGTCTTCCGCAAAGACGCATCACAACTCTGGGATCCAGCTTGTAGGTACCGAACCTGCTGACAAGCTTGTAAGCCATGGTGTAATTACCGGACATGACCATAAGCTCAAACATACTGGTTCTGTCGGGAGTGCTGAGCTTCTCGGTATCAACCTCATCCATGTACTCTGAGAGCTGTCTTTCGAAGTTATTATCATAGTAGAATCTGATAAGACTCTCTCTAATATGCTGTCTGCAGATGCTTCTGATCTGCGGATCACTGGCAAGAGCTCTGTATCTGCCTACGTTCTCCATGGTTATGGTGTAGGCACTTTTCTCTATCTCGCACAGGAAAAGCTCAATGCTCTCCTGCCCCTTCTGAATATAGGGAACCGCGTAGGATGCCAGCTGTCCCACAAGCATAAGCTTGGAATTTATATAGGGTATTCCCTCTGAAAATCTGTTGTCATCAGCATCCACCAGGAACACCGAATAGTCACTGCCATAAAGCGGAACGTAAGCCACTCCGTTTGCAAGAGGATACTCCAGCTCCTGTTCAAGCTTGTCGTAAACCACAACAACCTTGACCATACGCTTATTATCCGTCTTGATCTCGTTTGAAAAGAGAATTCTCATGACCTTGTCACAGTTACCGGCATCAACCATCTGCCTTGTGAGAAGGTTCTTATATAAATACCCCAGATCCTTATTGATTCGACCTCTGTCCACCTGCTCCAGAAGGTATTTTTCAATCTGAAGTCTGTAGGAATCGTAGAGATCAGGGTACTCACCCCTGTGCTCATGAAGGTATCTGTATAGGATCGCGTTTTTCTCATAATCAAGATTGCTCTGATAGGAAAAGAACATCAGAACCATCTTGGAAATATCGCAGGGAAGCATTCCGTCCTCATCGAGGTAGATGGAAGCCATATAATACTCATAAAGTCTTGTTATGTGAAGCTCATTATCAACGCCGAGAGCATACCAGTCGAAGGCCTCTGGATCTGTTCTGTTACCCTTTATCAAAAGTGAACAGATAGCTTCAAGACTCTCCCTGTCCTGTCTCTCTTGATAGCAGGCCATGAGAATCTTCACAAGTCTCTCGTTATAATTCCTCTCCCTTGTTCCAAGATACACGATCTGGTCCATGAGATGAGCCTGGATTATGCCTCTTTTCACACCATACTTAAGTGTATGCAGCTCGAAATCACCTGCCTTGGAAAGCATGGTAGGTGACTCGGTCATAAGATTAAGAGCTTCTATATAAATGATCGGGCTTCTGCAGCCATCGTTAAACTGCTGCTCTAAAAGGAGCCATCTGCTGGTGGGGCTTGAAGCGTACTCCTCGGAAATATAGAGAAGAAGCCAAGCAATACGCCAGTTATCAGAGTTCCTTGAAAAAATACCCTCCATCATTCTCGACACTTCATTGGTCGAATACTCATCCCTCTCAACAAGGGTCGTCAGATAGAGGTAATAGCAAAACAGTGTATCGTTATCAGGATATTCCTCCTCGAGCACTGTTTTCATCTGGTCGAGGATCCACTTACCCTCGCTTACTCTGTTAGCAGTGATGAGGTACTGGGCTGTGTAAAGTCTGAAGGCCGGATCCTTGGCATCCGTGGCATTCATCTTATTTACAAGTCTTCCTGTCTCAGCTATCCAGTCTCTGGAGCCTATCTTCTTGGCTCTGAAATCCTCGTAAAGTCGCACCAGTTCAACTGTTAATTTTTTCTTTTCCATCTCAACAGAGCTAAGGTGCTCAACACCAAGGTTCACCCTTACGGTTACGGGAATCTTCACCTCTCTGTAGGGAGTTCTGAAAATAACAGTTCCAAAGTTATTACCATCATGAAGGAGAGATGCGTCAACTCTGAACTTAAAGAAGCAGTTATTACCTATAAAATCGTTGTCGCTAAGCTCTCTGGAATCTGAAGACATAAACTCGCCGTCAAACTCCACTTCTAATTTGGTATATCCCCAGCCGTTACGAACCAGCATAACAGTGTGCTCTGACTCTGCAGCAGGATTATCTATTTCGATCTCTGCTCTGTCTGGAATATATTCTATGGGCTGTTTCTTCTTTATAGAGATAAGGAACTCCTCCATATTGGCTTCTGAGCCGGGAACAGCCGAAAGACCGCGATAAAGACTCTCAAAGCCCTGTTCATTTTCCTCGAAGACCTCTATAAAGTCATCAGAATAAAAAAGCTTTTTTGCCTCATCCCAGTCAGTTTTGGCCACATTAACAAAGTGGAACATGTTGCGGATAGGTCCCATGCTTGACATAACATGGCTAATCTCCACGTTCACAACAAAAGGAAGCTGATATTCTCCCTGGTTGGAAATGACGTTGAACTCTCCCTTAATGGCATCTCCGGGGCTTAAGCCCGTGCCATCAAAGCGGTATCCAACCTCAAATTCGTAGCCGGAAAAATCAGCTGTGAGGACCTCCATACGAAGCTCAGAGGTCGCAATAAGCCCCTGCACTGCCTTGTCTTTTGGTCCATAGATAATAAAGCTTCCCTCAGAAATTTCGCCCGGTTTAATAGTCAGCTCCAGACGTGGAAGAGAGAAACTTAGTGATCTTTCTGTATTTTCAAATTGTCCGTTTAAAATGCGATCAATAACACTATTCACAAAAAAGATTCCCCGAAGAAAACATATTCTTGATTATTATAGCATATATAAATTATTGTGTGCATAAGGTCATAAACAAAATATGACAATTACTTTAAACAGGTACTCGTTTCCGGCAGCATTGATAAAAATCCCTTAAATGTATATAATATCAAAAAAACGTGTCCTGTTTGTAATACTTTGGGGTGGACATGTTTTGTTACTGTTTTATGTTTTTTATGAGGATTGGGTAAATGAAAAAAGTTCTTCGGTTCAGGCTGATATTCTGCCTGATTGTCGTTGCTATTATTGCTTACAAGCAGGTATACCGGCTTATAAACATTCCTATTACCTGGGATGAAGGTATCACTTATGTTTTCTATGTAAACAGATTTTTCCACAGCGGAGATTTCCTCGGCGGAATCAGAGCCTGCCTTAACGGCGAGATCTACTGCGCTGCCAACAACCACCTGCTAAATACCTTCCTTATCGGTATCACTGAACTAATCACCAATACCAGATATAATATCGCTGTCATCAGATTCCCGATTTTTGTTTTCTGGGTTCTGTATACCTATGCCTGCTCCAGGCAGTTTCTTAAGAAAAACATCTCCTACGTTGCATTTGTAATGCTCCTGTGCTGTTCCTATATTAACGAATTCTTCGCTCTGGCAAGGGGCTACGGCTACGCAGTAGCACTTGTCTGCATATCGCTTTTTGCCTACAAGGAATGGCTAAATGACACCAAGGACAGGAACATTATCCTCTGCTTCTATGCTCTCCTTTTTGCAGAGCTTGCAAACACAGCTGCTCTCCTTATCACAGCAGCAGTTGCAATAGTTTTCCTTATTAAAATAATATCCGAAAAGAAGTTCCTCATATACCTGAAAAGCCTCTGGCTTCCAGTATCAGTTTGGATAGCGCTGCAGCTCCTGGTTGTAAAGTATCACTTCCTTATTACAAAGTATGACCTTTCAATTGCAAACGACAGAGCAGGCGGAGTAAAAACACTGATAGTAAATCTCATCTCTCTTCCGCTTACGCAGAGAATGGTACCAAAGCCGCTTCAGCTGTTCTTAGTTACGCTTGTATTATTAAACGCCTACGTAATAATAAAGAAAATGAAGGTGATAAACGATTATCCCTTCACCATGATGATCTTCTCATATGTTTTCATCTGCTTTGCAATGGTGGAGATTCTAAAGCACTTCTCTGACCAGTCCGGCTACCCTGCAGGGAGAGTTCTCATATTGGTGTACCCACTCTGCATCATGGCACTGGATGAGCTTTTAAGGAATCCTCTGGTTCTGTTAAAAGAAAGCACCTTACCAAGAACCGTTCCCGCCACTTCAGTTGCAGTAGCCCTTATAGGCCTGGTCTTCTTCTCTGCAACCACAAACTATAAGCAGACCACCGATTGGCCTGAAGCAGCCACCTGTAAAAAAGCCGCTTACAAGGTTTACAAATCCCACGGCAAAAAGGGAATGGGATACCTTCAGGACATAAGCTACAACACGGATGCCTTTATCTATTGGCAACAAAAAATACTCTATGAAGACGGTTATGATATATTCAATACAGACGGGAAATAATAACTAAATACGCATCCCCGCGGAGCGTTTCTATTTTAGAAAGAAATGAAACATAAAAACAGGAGCCACCCAGTAACGTAGTATAATGGGTGACTCCTGTAGTTTTATTTTACTTTAAATAGTTCGGTTAAATTATTTAACCTTTGAGATCTTCTTGGACTTTGACCAGTCTGAGTAGTACTTAACGCCGTCCTTCTTAACGTATGTTCTTACTCTTACATAGTACTTCTTGCCGCTCTTAAGCTTCTTTACTTCGATTGTGCCCTTCTTGTCCTTGAACTCAACCTTCTTAGCCTTTACGCTCTTTTTCTTTACGTTCTTGTCGAAATCTCTGCTTGTTGATGCCTGGATTTCATAACCGTCGATCTTCTTAACCTTCTTGATAGTAACCTTAGCTGTCTTCTTAGCAGGTGACTCTACCTTACCAATCTTGGAAGAATTGTAGGTTGTCCTGGTCTCAATTGTAAGATCAAACTTAGCTTCGCTATCCTCTGAGTCATTTCCGATTGCAATATAATACTCGCCTTCTTTAATATCTGCAACCTTCTCATGGGTCTTATCTTTTGCTATATTGATGATATCTTCGTGAAATTCTTCTTTCTCTGCATCCTTCTTGAAAACAGCTAACTGAATATCCTTAATTTCTTCTTTTGCTTTAATAGTAACATGAAGCTTACCATCTATGCCTGTTTTGAATTTATATACTGCTACTGCATCCTCAGATGCTTTATCGTCAGTCCAAACAGCCTTACCAAGTGTTACTTCCTTAGTCTCTCCATTGTTAAAATCACCTTTTGATATATCATCAAGCGCTTTATAATCCGGTGTTCCTGGTCGCTCTGCTGCATAAGCTGTAATTGCAGGAGCCATTGCGAATGATGAGCAAGCCATAGCACTTGCTAATGTAATTGCCAAACGTCTTGAAATCTTCTCAAAAATCCTCATAGAATAACCCTCCTTGACAAGGTTAGAAAGCTTTTGGTAATCGCTGTGATTACCTCTGACATTTTTGAGTATAATCATATTTGAAACCTTTGTCAACGAAATGTGACTATTTTATGATTTTATTAGATTTCGACATTTTTATACATAATTTCACTATAAATATTTATGATTTAGTTCTTACCGGTCTATCCTCATGTACGTATTTCTTTATATTCTTATATGCATTGACATTCAGCACGCACATTATAATTACCAGTGCCAATACACTTGCCAAAACAAATAGTCCGTTGTCGCTTGCACTTGAAACAAGCGCCACTGAATCATAAATACCATGAATCAGCATTGCTATCAAAAGATTCTCAACCATTTCAAAGCCTATAGCCACTGTGGTGGAATAAACCACTCCGTCAAAATGAAAAAACATTGAGGTCAGCCCTTCTTGTATTTAAACTTACCGTTCTTTGCTCCCGCCTTTTTAAGCTTCTTCACAACTTTCTCATAAAGCTTTTTATCCCTGCAAATGACTGTGAATTTGGCATCATCCTTGATGCCCTTAAAGCTTCCTTTTCCAACAGTCTTAAGGTTGTTAGCTCTAATTGTTATTTTTTTCAGGTTCTTGCATCCCCTGAAGGCGTTGGCACCTATCTTCTCGATGTTCGCTCCAAGCTTAACGCTCTTAAGCTTCTTGCAGTTCTTGTAAGCATTCTTCGAAATCTGCGTAACCTTATAGCTCTTTGTACCATAGGATACTTCGTTTCCGATACTTACAGATTTAACCTTCGTGTTATTGGTGCGAGCAACCGTGGCCTCTCCGGAAGCAGTAATCTCATATGTATCTCCATCACTTTCAATCTTTCCATCCGGAGGAAGCTCGTCCTTAGGCTGCTCAGGCTCCTGATTTACAATTGTATTTTCGTTATTCTGCTGGTTATTTTCGGGCTTTACGTTTTCCTGAGGGTCATCCTGAGCCGGCTGTTCTTCGCTCTGGACTTGCTCAGCAATCTTCTCCCACACAGCATATAAAGTATCACCCTTTGTTACCTTATAGGTTGTACCAAGAATAGTGCCGTTTTTACTGTTACTCCAGCCCTTGAATGTATAGCCGTCACGCGTAGGAGCCTCGATATTTGCAAGATCTATTTCCGTGCCATACTCATATGAAGTCTCATATGACTGATTGTCCTTTGAAAACTTTCCGCCGTCAGCATCAAATGCAACCGTATAATCATTTATCTTCCACTTTGCAAAAGCATTGTGATCATAAATCATATCTACGGTCATATCTGCTGTTACTTCTTCATCGTAAAACTCAGTAAACCATCCAAGGAATGTATATCCTTCTCTTGAAGGAGTACCTGCTATTTTGAGTGCATCAGCATAGGCTCCGCCATAATAAACAGTAGCCTCTTTATCCCCTGTTTTCCCTTCATTATCATAGAAATGAATCGTGCTACTGATAGGACTCCAATGTGCATACAAGGTTATATCTTCAGTAAATACAGTTTCTTCTGTTACCTTGTTTCCGCCTTCTTCGGCATCAAACCATCCGAGGAAATCATATCCATACAGCTCTGCATCAGGCAATTCACCTATGTTTTCACCGCGATTAAGACCAATGGCGCCTACATAACATATTCCACCGTTTTCTTCAAATGTAATTGTAATGTAATCATCTTTTGTCCAATGGGCATAAGCTGTAGTTTTCTTTGTTATGATAGTGTCTTCGGTAATTTCCGTTCCGCCATCTTTTTCCGTATACCACCCATCAAAAGTGCTTCCTTCAAGACTCACATATGTAGGCATCTCCTTGATTTTTCCTTCATAGGTTGCAGTACGTTTATATGGCAGATAAAAATATGCCCCCTCTTCTACTCCGTCAAAAGTTACCAAATATACCTTTTTATAGTTGCTATAAGATAACTCTGTCCCATATGCTACAGCCGGCTTGGTATATCCAAGGTACTTTTCATTCCTAATATGTCTAGAAGTAGAATCAGCAAATCCGGGTATCTCTCTCTTATGACTTTCAAAATCTTCTGTGGTGCGATTAAAGTAATCATGCATAAGCATATAGCCATATGTATGGTCTTTGTATTCATCGCAATCATCCCATGTAACATCGACTTCATAATAGTCATTTCCAATCTTTACGATGTTCCAGGCATGTCCTCCGCCGTTTCCAAGGCCTCCCACAACATGACATTCTATTCCGGCCTTATTCATTAGCATCTTAAAGGCCTTTGCATAGCCATCACAAACAGGCTCTTTTTCAACAAAGGCTCCATATGCTGTGTGTGCTACATGACTGCCATTGTTTAAAGCTTTATCATTATATTTGAACGCATAAATAAGAGCATCATGAATTGTAAGTTCCTTATCCACATCATTTCCGGTAAGGCTAAGTCCATTGTAAAAAGAGTCGCATGCTGTCTGCAAATCCTTTTCCATCTGAGCTATCTCTTTACCGGTATAATTTGAAGCAGTTTTATAATATGCATAGTAGGTATATACCCTTTTTTTATTCTTAAACGAATCAAAATGTACAATATCCGGTTCGTAAACAATACTCTCCAGCTCCTCAGGATGATCAAATTCCAAGGATGCCCATAAAGAATACCAATCGGGATCTTTAAGCTTAGTTGTCCCCTCATAAATCATCACTCCGTATTTATTGGCATTGTCCGAAGTGAGTTCATCTACAGCTCCTTTATTTTCCTGTGCAGCCTGAAGCAAGCCATTATAATATTTCTTATCATCACCCACTAATTGGCTATAGTAGTAATCATTAGTGCTAAAAGCCGCATTTTTCAGTCTTCTTTTAGGTGAATTCCGAGATAGCTTTTGATACTCCTCCTCGGAAATCTCTATCCCATCCACTCTTTTTTCCGTTACATCCGGGATAAAAAGATCCCCTGTAGGGTATGATACTTCTATTTCCTCATAATTTTCAGAGGCAGTCTTATTCGTACCTTCGCCAGTTCCTTCCGCATAAACATGAGCTGAATTTGTAAACAAAACTGCCGAAAGCATCATGAAAAATGCGCAGACTGACACTTTTCTGCCACCCTGCTTTTTAACCAAAGAAAATCTTCTCCTCATTCTTTTCTTCTCCCCTTATAAAAATAATTTTTCCCCTTAATTATTTATTGTAGTATATTCACTTCTTATAAATACCATGTTTTTTTACATAAATAAAATAATAAACCACAAACAAAATTGATGTCACACACCAGGTTACCCGATAGCTCATCTCAATCATTTCGACAGTTCTGTGCATAGGAAAAACAAACAAAATCCAGATCACGCGAAGCACGCATATTCCAACAAGCGTTATCATCATCGGTACAAACGCGTCGCCCATCCCCCTCAAAACTCCCGCGAATATCTCAACACAAATATAAGTTATATAAAAAGGCGCCAGATAATATATCATCTGAACTCCTATATCTATTACCTTCTGATCCACCACGAAAATTCCAAGAAGGACATTTCCGTAAATGCAGAATAACAGGCTCATAGGAATGGTTATAATTGATGCGATTGCCAAAGCCTGTCTGGTGCTGTTCCTTACTCTGTCAAATTTACCGGCACCAAAATTCTGTCCTGCAAAGGTTGTAGCCACAGTTCCCAACGAACCAATAGTCATCCAGAATATTACATCAACCTTGCCGTAGGCAGCCCATGCCGAAGCCACATCTTTTCCCAAGCTGTTGATAGATGCCTGGATCAGTGTGTTCGACAGCGTATAAGTCGTAGTCTGGAATCCCGCAGGTATACCTATCTTTATAATTCTTGAAAGCATGTCCGTATCGAATCTAATCTTCCTGATATCAAGTCTGTAACTGTCGGTGCTCCTTGCAAGAACAAACATAATGATAAGTGCGCTGATAAGCTGGCATAAAATGGTCGCCACCGCTACTCCGGCAACTCCGTAAACATCTCCTTTTTTTCCAAGGCCAAGTCCAATTACAAATGTAATGTCTAAAATTATATTCACAACGCAGCTGATGATAAGGACGATGAGCGGTCTTCTGGAATCCCCGACCGCTCTGAGTATCCCTGATCCCATGTTGTATATAAGGTTAGGAATCATTCCCAAAAAGAAAATCCTAAGATACATCGTTCCCGCTTCTGCCTGCTCTGCCGGAGTTTGCATTACACTTATGAGCCATGGTGAAATTAGAACTCCTATTACAGAAATAATGGCACCGCCCGCTATAGATAGCGCTATCGCTGTATGAACCGCCTTTTCAATCTCTTCTCTCTTACCTGCTCCGTAAAACTGAGAGATGACAACCGTTGCTCCCGAGGACAGTCCCAGGAAAAATCCAAGGAACAGATTCACCACCATGGCAGCGGATCCGCCAACTGCTCCCAACGCATCACTACCTACAGCTCTGCCCACAATTATGGCATCCACCGTATTATATAATTGTTGAAAAAAGGCTCCCAGGAGAAGTGCAAAGAAAAAAGCCAGCATGTTCTTCCATATGGAGCCTGATGTTATACTTTTGTTTCTCATAGCTATAGTATACTATCACTTTTCGATAGTTTCCGCATCATAAAAATCAGAGCCACCCACTGTTGCAGTGGATGGCTCCGTATATAACTTTTCAGTTTAATTCATATATGATGATACGTTCAGTCTATTTGAATGAATTCTCTCTTTCAGGGCCACCTGCGGTAGTGTCCTCTAGGTCACCATTACGTCTATTCGCGAACATTTTTAATCATTGACTGAACGACAATAAAAACCTCCGCATATGTTTTACGCCTATCCGAGTGAAAATCTAATTGCCGGTGGATCACTCATTCAAATCCACCTTAGTCTGTTCAGTCTATTTGAACAGATTCCCCTATTCCGATTCATCTGTGGAACCATGTTAAAAAATGGAGTTACGTCTATTTATATAAATATGGGCTGGTCGATCCACCTGCGGGAGTATCCTCCATGCAGACGTTACGTCTATCCGCGAACAATTCAAATAATTGACTGCACAGCACCGATAACCTCCGTATATACTATACACCTATCCGAGTACAATTCTTATTTCCGATTGACCTGTCAATTTAATCGTCTTTGTCTGTTCAGTCAACTGGTACAAATTCCCTTCCCCCGGTTCAACTTGAAATTTCCTCCATAACGCAACATACACCATTTAACTTATTTCTTCGCGGATAGACGTAACACCACTTATTCCCCCAAAAGGAAAACCAATAGAAAACCACGAAAAAAAGAGCCACCCACTACTGTTGCAGTGGATGGCTCCGTATATGGCATTTCAGGTTATATTATTTAACCTTTGAAATCTTCTTGGTCTTTGACCAGTCTGAATAGTACTTAACGCCATTCTCCTTAACGTATGTTCTTACCTGAACGTAGTACTTCTTGCCGCTCTTAAGGCCACTCTTCTCGATTGTGCCCTTCTTATCCTTGAACTCAATCTTCTTAGCCTTTACTCTCTTTGTCTTAACGTTCTTGTCGAAGTCTTTGCTTGTTGAGAATCTTACTTCGTATCCATCAACCTTCTTAGCCTTCTTAATTGTAACCTTTGCTGTCTTCTTAGCAGGTGACTCAGCGTTGCGGATCTTGGAGTTCTTATCTGTGATGATATCAGCCTTAACCTGAAGCTTAACGTCCTTATCAGTCGTAATACCTATATAGTACATGCCTGCTTTTACGTCCTTGCTGCCTTCGTAGGTCTTGCCTGCTGCAACATCCTTATCTTTATCTTCTATCTGAAAAGATTCTTCATCCTCTTTCCAAACTCCAACAGTAACCTTGGTAGCATCCTTAGCTTTTACGAAAACTCTAAGTTTTCCATCAATATCGGACTTAATCTTATATACCTCAACTTTTTCAGGAATAAAGTCTGTCTCTGATGTGTAATCAGCATCATTTGTGAGTTGTGTAGCGTCTTTCTGAAGGTCTTTGTTAGTTGGTGGAGTTTGTGTCTGACCTTCTGCTCCCTGCTGTGTTTCCCCTGCAGCATAAGCTGTGATTGCAGGTGCCATTGCGAATGATGAGCAAGCCATCACACCTGCTAATGTAATTGCCAAACGTCTTGAAATCTTTTCAAAAATCCTCATAGAATTAACCCTCCTTATATGGGTGACATATTTTCGTGTAACACTATGTTACGCGAAGTGTTTTTATTTCCCGCGGCTGTTTTTTGTTTTTGTTGTCGCGGTGATTACCTTTGATGTTTCCGAGTATAATCATATTTGACCATTGTGTCAACAAAATTTGAACATTTTATGATTTTTTATGAATTTAAAACATCACATAACAGTCGCTCACCCCGCATAAATACTAGCTTTACACGCGTCAAAAAAATCTATCATATAAGTCTTGAAATCTATGGCTTTTATTTTTTGTTTATAATTTTATTCCTGTCTGAGGGCATCTATCGGATCCATTTTTGCTGCTCTTCTGGCGGGATAAATGCCGAAAAACAGGCCATCTGCGATAGATATAGTCACAACCAGCGCCACGTTTGTGATGCTGATAAACGGAGGAAATGGCATGAAATTCTCAGCTATTTTCGTAAATAAATAACCCATGAGCATACCTATCATACCGCCGATAAGGGTTATAACTGCAGATTCCGTAAGGAACTGCAATAAGATATATGAGGTTCTTGCACCCAGAGATTTCCTGATACCGATCTCGCGGGTTCTCTCAGCCACAGTAACCGTCATGATGTTCATAACACCGATTCCGCCAACAACCAGAGATATCGCCGCAATAAGGGCAACTACCAGAGTAACCACATTTAAGATGCTGGTATATGTTCCTGCCATGCTGGCAAAGGACTGAATGCTTACAGCGCCTTCGCCTCTTAGCTCCAGCATATTTTCCGTAATACTCTTTACTTTAAGTGCTGTCTCATCTGCAGTTCCGGGGCTGGCATATGTCTTGAAGCTTGTTATCTTATCTCCACTAAGCCCGAATTTACCTGTTAAAAGAGCGTATGGGACATATACTCCGCAGTAATAATACGCCTGCTCTTTTCGTCTTATTGCATCCCTGGCAGCAAGCATGTCATTTTCTTCACTCTTAAGTACGCCGATTATGGTGATGTCCGCGCTTTTTGATCCCATATTAAGAGTAAATGTTCTGTCAATGACATCATCCGTTCCAAATAAGAGGAGGGCATCCGCCTGTGTTAACACGCCTACCTGTGTGCCGGCTTCAGCCTCATCATCTCTGAAAAATCTGCCCATGTACATGCCATTTTTTTCATCACGGGATATGTCGGCTGTTCCGCCATATACACCCATGTTTCTGTCCTGCTGACCATCATTGTAGGTTCCTGCTGAATCAATATACATGGTTATTCCGAGCACTTCCGGAATAGCTTCCTTTATCTTTTGAAGGTCCTCAGGATTTAAATATCTGTCTGTTTTCTTAGGATCAATATTTATTACTACCCCGCTTTGAGAAATCTCATCAAGGCTGCTGTTTACATAGTGTTTCATTCCGTCGCCTATGGACAGGATTGTAATAACAGAGGAAATTCCAATTATTATGCCGAGCATTGTGAGCAGAGTTCTGCCTTTATTCTGTTTTATGCTGGAAAATGCGCTTTTTATGTATTCCATATTTTTACTTCCTTACAAGTGCGTCGATAGGCTTGAGTTTGGCTGCTTTTCTTGCCGGGTATATTCCAAAGAAAATTCCGATCATCATTGAGAAAAGCGTTGCGCCGATAATAGTGCCGGGATCAAAAACCGGCTTTAAATCAAGCACAATGCAGCCCACGTACGCACCTGCTATTCCTACCAGGATTCCTACAATTCCTCCCATAAGAGAAATGATTGCAGACTCTGCAAGGAACTGAATCATTATCGCTCTGGTTCTTGCACCTATAGACTTACGTATTCCTATCTCTCTGGTCCTCTCTGTAACGGTAACCAGCATGATATTCATAACACCTATACCGCCAACCAGAAGTGATATAGCTGCGACAAGTGAAATAAACGCGGTGATCGCTCCCATTATGGATTCAACCTGCGATGATACATCAGACATGCTCATATAATAGACAGCGTCTCTGCCTCTGAGATCCAGCTTGTTTTCCGTAAAACGCACCACGCTCTTTATTATGTCCTCGGACTGATCATTACCCCAGTAGATTTCCATACTGTTTGATTCAGAGATGTCCTTATTAAAAGCCTTGCCATAGGTAGTTATCGGGATCTCTATCATCGCCGTATAACTATCCATTTCCATCTCCATCATCTTTGTGATCATCTCACTCCAGTTTTCCCTGATACCAATAACCTCAAGTTCAACTGAAGTACCTCCGATCGTTAATTCGAAGGTTCTGCCGATGGCATCAGCTGTTCCGAAAAGATGAACAGCATCATTTTCCATCAATACGCAAACCTTAGCTCCCTGCTCAACCTGATCATCGGTAAAATACTGACCCTTTTCTAGCTTGGTCACAGTGGAATACTGGTAATCAGCACCTGCAGCAGTTAAAAGCACATCGACTGTTTCTCTGCTTCCTGCTGCTATTCCAAAATCCTGCTCATAATATGTAGCTCCTGTCAGCCCCGGAAAATTCTCCTTTATCTCCTTCAGGTCATCATCTGTGATTCCTCTTTCTGCAACTGAGCTGTCCAGATAAATCTCAGCGACATTACCTCCAATGGCGTTAACTTCATCCGACACATAGCTCGCCATTCCGTTACCGATTGTCAGCGCAGCTATAACAGAAGCAATACCTATTATGATTCCCAGCATTGTAAGAGCAGTACGCATCTTATTGCTGAGGATATTTTTAATTGCGCTTTCTAAGTATTCTAAAATTGTGTCCATAGACTATCACTCCAGACTAACACCGGTTACCTTGGTTCCCTCGATAAGTGTTGTAGGATCTGTTGTGACAATAGTATCGCCTTCACTTAAGCCTTCCTTGATCTCAGCATCGGTGCTTGTGGTAAGTCCGAGAGTTACAGGCTTTCTTGTGAGGATTCCGTTTTCAATTACAAATACAAAATCGCCGTCTGCATCAGTTCCGATATACTCATAGGGAAGAACAACTACTCCCTCTGCCTTATCTGTGTGGATCTTGTTACCTGCTTCAACGCCAAGGATTATGCCATCATCAGGGTTCTTGATCTTGATCTTGCCATCTACAACAGGAACGCCACTTGCATTGTTCTTTGCAGTTCCTGCGATCTGAGTAACCTCACCCTCGTACTCTTTTCCGTTTACAGTGACATCTACCTTCTGTCCTACCTTGATCTTACTAAGGTCAGACTTTGAAATCTGAATATCAACTCTCACATCATCAGTGCTCTCGATTGTCATGATCTTGGTTCCGGGTGCAACAGTTGCTCCCTCTGACGCATCGAGCTCTGTGATAACACCTGAAAAATCAGCCTTTACGCCTCCCTCTGCTTCTTCGATATCTGCGATCGTATTATTACTCTCAAGCTCTGTAAGCTCTCTTGTTGCTGCAAGGGAACTCTTCTCACCTGCTGTAAGTGCTCCCATCTCCGCTGATGACTGCTCTGCAAGGTCCTGCTTCTCCTCATTAAGAGCGTTTATCTGTCTGTTCCACTCCTGAATCTCAGGATCGTTATTTATAGCATACTGAACATCAGCGATTGCATTCTGAATTTCGAGAGACATCTGTGTCTCACCATCCTCTGTCATTCTCTCATCAGGTGCGCCATTCTTCTGCTGTGCATCATAGCTGTCTGCATATCCGTTCTGGTCAACATCCTGGCTTGTCTTCTGAAGATCAGTAAGTGTCTGATTCATTCTGTTGTTCTTCTCTGTGATCTTATCGTTAAGGGCATCGATCTCAGCAGTGATCTCATCAAGACGAGTGTTTATGTCATGAATGCTTCTGCCTTCAAGTACATCCGTTGCCTTGTTGTTTTTCTCAATGCTTCCGTTGTAGTTACCGTTAGCCTGCTGAAGATTGAGCTCAGCCTCTTTCTTTGCTCTTTCAAGGTCAGCCTCATCATAGGTGTAGATCACATCACCCTTATTTACTCTGTCGCCCTCAGCAAGTGCCAGCGCTCCTATAGGTGCTGATACCTTTGCATAGTAGGTCTTTGTCTCATCTGAAGCCACATTACCACTTATTGACACTATGGCCTCGATATCACCCTTCGTAACCTGAGTTGTCGTCACAGGCATAGGTGCATTCTTTGCCTTCACATTATTGAAAACCGTAAAGCCAATAATAAGGACAACAAGTCCAAGCACTATAAACTTTACATAGCCCTTTTTCTTCTTACCGGGTGTATAGCTTTCAGTTGTCTCTGTTGATTCAATATTCTCCGCCTTTTTCTTACCAAATAATTTCATACTTCCTCCTGTTTATCCTCATCCGGTGATTCATGCCACCTTATCACTTAAAAAATTTATAGCTCTTTAAAATCCGGGTTAATCTCATCCTTGGCAATCTTGCCATCACTTATTGTTATGATGCGCTTTGCCTGTTTTGCTATTCCCGGATCATGAGTGATCAGTATTACTGTTCGTCCTTCAGCATAAAGCTTCTTGATCGTTTCAATAATCTCCCTGCTGGATCCGCTATCAAGGTTACCTGTGGGCTCGTCCGCAAGAAGTATCGGCGGTGCCTGAGCTATTGCTCTTGCAATCGCAACTCTCTGCTGCTGACCACCTGATAGCTCCGATGGCTTATGAGTCATTCTTTTCCCCAGCCCTACATGCTGCAAAGCTGCCTTAGACAGCTCTCTTCTCTTTTTCTTGGCAACTCCTCTGTACATGAGCGGAAGCTCAACATTTTCAAGCGCAGTGAGTGACTGTATCAGATTGAAGCCCTGGAAAATGAATCCTATTTCCCTGTTCCTGACATCAGACTGCTGATCATCAGTCATGTGGGACACATCCATTCCATGCAGCATATACTTGCCACTGGTGGGAGTATCAAGACACCCAAGCATATTCATAAGTGTGGATTTTCCTGAACCTGACTGGCCGATGATGGCCACGAATTCCCCTTCATCAATTGTAAGGCTCACATGATCAAGAGCCCTGACCTCATTCTCCCCCGGGTTGTATATCTTACAGATGTCTTTAACTTCGACTAGTGCAGACATGTTTTCCTCCTCTTTATATGCCAGTTTATATCTGACTAAGTCCGGTCGGATACGGGGTCCGTAACTC
>JAEEGF010163042.1_pt1 | contig 18128 bp, 15 predicted proteins | sample 9134171 | NCBI WGS metagenome assembly JAEEGF01 (sample SAMN16246542, study PRJNA631951) | gut metagenome | biome: gut microbiome; feature: rumen; material: AP-attached | host: Bos | place: Iran: Karaj | collected 2018-10
TGTGCCATAGATCCTGTGCAGCTTCTTTGGGGCAGGCAGGGGCAGCACCGAATTCCTTGAGATCTCTTATATCTGTAAAAGTAGGTTTCATCTGCTGATAGTTTAAAGTTCTTTAATACCCATTTCTGCCTGATATTCCTTGAGGGTCTCAAGGACGTTGCATCTGACATGTATATATTTATCGATACCCTTTGCTTCGAGCTCGGGACGGCACTCGGGATCGCCGGCCACTACTACGATGGCCTTGTCGCCGATGAGTTCCTTGATCTTCGGAACTGCCTCTGCATACTCGTCGTCGGCAGAGCAAGCCACCACGATATCGGCCTTGGCTGCGAGAGCGGCCTCGACACCCTCCTCAATTGTAGAGAAGCGGTTGTTGTCGACCACCTTGAAGCCTGCCACTGCAAAGAAGTTGCAACTGAACTGTGCGCGGGCACGGCACATTGCCAGGTTGCCAAAGGTAAGCATAAAGGCCTGGGGCTGCTTTCCGCTGCGGTCGGTGGCAAGACGGAGAGCCTCGAAAGCCTGAGCGCCACGGTAAGGACGGAGAGGTTCTGCGACCTTCTTGTCGTCTGACTTGCCACAGCAGCATCCGCAGTCTGCACCGCGGGTCACAATTTCCTTGGTAATCTCGTCTGAAGCCTTCTCGAGGAAGTTAGGATACTGGTTGGTACCGAGAATGGTGTCGCGGCGTTTTGCGATGGCCTGGTCTTTCTTGTCGGCAACTGCCTTCACGGCAGCCTGTACGTCACCGGCCTTGAATGCCTCGACATATCCGCCCTTGTCGTCAACAGCCTTGAAGATATCCCAGGCTGCCAATGCGATGGACTTGGTGAGTGTCTCGATATAATAGCTGCCTGCACCGGGGTCTTCCACCTTGTCGAAGTGAGCTTCTTCCTTGAGGATGGACTGGGTGTTGCGGGCAATACGGTTCGAGAACTCGTTGGGAGCGCGGAATGCGTGGTCGAACGGAAGCACTACGATTGAATCGACGCCTGCGAGGGCAGCGCTCATAGCCTCGGTAGTGCCGCGGAGCATATTCACATATGCATCGTATACGGTCTGGTTCCAGCTGCTGGTCACGGCGTGAACCTTGATCTTCATAGCGTCGAGGTCCTCAACTCCGTAAGCCTTCACGATGTTTGCCCAGAGCACGCGTGCTGCGCGGAACTTGGCAATCTCGAAGAAATAGTTGCCGCTGATTGCGAAAGTGAACTTGATGCGCTTTGCAACTTCTGCTGCGTCAAGGCCTCTGTCGGTAAGGGCAGTCATATATTCGCTGCCGATTGCCATTGCATAGCCGAGTTCCTGGCTGATGCTGCTGCCTGCTGAGTTGAAATCGTACGCCTTGACGGCGATTACGCGGATGTTGGGATAGGCTGCAACAGCCTTCACGCAGTCTGCGAGCTTGTCATAAGCGTCATCGCAGAAATGGCCCTTGACGGTCAGTGCGTGCAGAGGACTGAAATCGAAGCTTGCGCGGATTTCATCCTTGGCAACGCCCTTGGCCTCAGCCACCTTGAGGAAGCTGTCGATCACACCGCGGGTCTTGCCGGGGCAGCAACCTGTAAAGTTGACTTCAACGGCCTGGAGGCAGAAGTCCTTCAGCAGGACTGCCATCTCTTTTTCATCCAGGCTCTTGCGACGGAGTTCGAAACCGATTGAGTTGGCGCCTTTCATAAGGGCGTCCAAAGCGAGTTTGTTGGCTTCTTCAAGATTCTCGCAAGCGCAGAAATCCTGGCGGATAAGCCATTCGTTTGATTTCTTGGTACCCCTTACGAACGGGAACTGCCCGGGCAGGGTATCCATGAACTTGATGTCGGCGAGGTTCTCGGCACGGTAGTAAGGCCGTACGTTGAAGCCTTCGATGGTCTTCCAGACAAGTTTCTTGTCATAGTCGGCCCCTTTCAAGTCTTTGTTAATCACCTCCTCCCACTGCTCGGTGGAAACGGGCGGGAATTCGGCAAAAAGTTTTTCTGACATAATTAGTGTTTGATATTATTTGTTGTTTGTTGTTTTAGGGAATCCGCTAATATAATCATTTATTCGATTCAATCGTCCAGATAGGCAACCTTTTCGGGGTGAAGGCCTGAAATAGGCAGACTTTTGTAGATGCGCTGCATCCTTTTCATATCCTCATAGGCATCGTCGGTGAGCTCGAACTTCTCCCCTCTCGACACGCGTTTGTGCTTCCAGTCGATATATCCCAGATAGACGGGGACATTGGCCTTCTTGGCGATGTAGTGGAATCCAGTACGCCATTCCTTAACGGCTGAACGGGTTCCTTCCGGAGCCATTCCGTAATGGCATACCTCACTGTTGTTGAAGAGGTTGACGATCTGGATCATCACATTCACCTTGCGTGTGAGCGGCACTCCACCCATCCTGCGGATGATGGGCCCGAGAGGGAAAAAGAAGAATTTATCCTTCACAAGGATGGTTATCTTGTTCCCTATCGAGGTATAGTACAGATATGAGATGGGCAGATCCCAGACAGTAGTGTGGGGCACACCCATTATGAGAGCTTTTTTTTCCGGCACCGCCGGCGTCACTGCTGTCCAGCCGAGGATCTTTTCAAAAATGAATTTTGCTGTTTTCTGCTTCATTGCTACTGGGCTTCTTCCGTATTGTCGATGTCGCTGCGGAGGTTTTCCCTGATGAAGTCAAGACGTACGCTGTCGTTTTCTCCCATATAGAACTCAAGCAGGTCGGCGATATTGTCTTCCTTGGTCAGACGGACCGTCTCGAGCTTGATGTCGTCACCTATGAAGCCCTTGAATTCGTCGGGCGATATCTCGCCCAGACCTTTGAACCTGGTCACCTGGGCGTTCTTGCCGAGCTTCTTGGTAGCGGCCTCTTTCTCTGAGGAACTGTAGCAATAGATGTTGTGGGCTTTGTCGGCCACCCTGAACAGAGGAGTCTGAAGGATGTAGACGTGGCCCGCACGGACCAGTTCGGGATAGAATTTGAGAAAGAAGGTCAGCAGAAGCAGGCGGATGTGCATTCCGTCCATATCGGCATCGGTGGCGATCACCACATAGTTGTATCGGAGATTGTTGATGTCTTCGTCTATGTTGAGGGCTGCCTGCAGCAGCGAGAGCTCTTCATTCTCATACACATCCTTCTTGGAAGCCTTGTAGCTGTTCAGAGGCTTTCCCTTGAGGCTGAATACCGCCTGGTTGACGGTGTTGCGGATCTTCTTGATGGAGCCTGATGCGGAGTCACCCTCGGTGAGGAAGATCATCGAGCGGGCGGCGTCTTCACCCTTGTCGGTGAAATGGACCTTGCAGTCGCTGAGCTTCTTGTTGTTGAGAGAGGCTTTCTTGATGCGCTCCTTTGCCTCCTTGCGAATGCCCTGGATGGCCTTGCGCTCCTTTGCCGACTCCATTATCTTCTGCAGCATCACGTCTGCAGTGGCGGGATGCTGGTGCAGATAGTTGTCAAGCTCCTTGCTGATGAAGTCGCCGACGAACTTCTGTATGGTCGGACCGTCCTTCGACATATTCTTGCTGCCGAGCTGCACCTTGGTCTGCGCCTCGAACTCAGGCTCCTGCACGCGGATGCTTATGGCACCTATGATGGATTGGCGGGTATCCGCCGGAGTGAAGTCCTTCTTGAAGAATTCCTTCAGCGTCTTGCCGAGGGCTTCCTTGAAAGCCGCCAGATGGGTACCGCCGAGTATGGTGTTCTGGCCGTTGACGAACGAGAATATGTTCTCGCCGTATTTCAGACCGTGGGTTATGACAACTTCGATGTCCTGGCCGCTGAGATGTATGGGTTCATAGAGCGGCTGCTCGTCGAGGTTTTCGTTCAGCAGGTCGAGCAGGCCGTTTTCTGATTTGTATACTTCCTTGTTGAAGATGAGCTGCAGGCCGACGTTCAGGTACGCGTAGTTCTTGAACATCGTGACGAGGATGTCGTTCTGGAAGGCATAGCCAGGGAATATCTCCTCGTCGGGAATGAAGCTCACCATCGTGCCGTTCTTCTCGGTGGTGTCGGTCTCCTCTTTGTGGAGCAGCTTGCCGCGCTCGAAGCTGGCCTTCACCGTGCGGCCGTTGCGGAAAGCCTGGACGGTAAAGCTGCTGGAGAGAGCGTTGACGGCCTTCAGGCCCACGCCGTTCAGACCGACGGATTTCTTGAAAACGGCATTGTCGAACTTGGCGCCGGTGTTCAGCTTGCTGACGGCATCCACCACGGATTCCAGCGGAATGCCGCGGCCATAATCCCTTACGGTAAGGCAATTGTCAACAAGGGTGATCTCGATGCGCTTGCCGAATCCCATCGCGAACTCGTCGATGGAGTTGTCGACGACCTCCTTGGTGAGGACATAGATACCGTCTATGGGGTTGTTGCCGTCGCCTCTGCGGCCGATGTACATAGAAAGCCTGCGGCGGATGTGCTCCAGGCCGTCAAGAGTAACGATCGTGTCTTTGGTGTAGACGTCTTCTAACTGCTGCTTCAGTAAATCTTCTGCCATAACCGGTTTTTCGCGACGCAAATTTAACCAAATTACGCGATTGTCACGAATCCTTTTATTAACACATTATCAACTGAATAATTTGGGCAGTTCGATTACGAATGCGGCTCCTCCCATCTCGGAAGTGCGGTATGAGATGCGGCCCGAACTCTGCTCCACGATGCTGCGGGTGATGGCCAGTCCGAGACCGGTGCCGGAAGACTTGGTGGTGAAGTTCGGCTTGAACAGCTTGCTGCGGTTCTCGGGGCTCACTCCGGGACCGTTGTCCTCGATCGCGATGACGTAATCCCCTTTGCCGCCGTCTTCCACGCTGATGCGGACCCTGGCGTCAGGCTGCTGCTCCACAGCCTGCACGGCATTGGAAATCAGGTTCACGAAGGCCCTTATTATCTGCTTCTTGCGCACGCGCACCAACGGCTGGTCCACGTCGCAGCGATAAGAAACCGATATGTCGTCCCGCCCGCCGAAGAGCACCACCTGCTCCGACAGCAGCTCGTCGAGGTTCTCCACAGTCTCCTCCTCGCTGTAGAACTTGGAGAACTGCGAGAATTCGTTGGCCGTTTCGCTGAGGATGTCGATCTGCTCCAGCAGAGAATGGCTCAGTTCTTCGAAGCGGTCCTCCCATCCGGGCACGTTCTGCTTCTTGAGCCTCATCATATGCTGGATGCTCAGCCTCATCGGAGTCAGAGGGTTCTTGATCTCGTGTGCGATCTGGCGCGCCATCTCCTTCCAGGCCTGCTCCCTCTCCGTCTCGGCAAGGCGCTGCGTACTCTCCTCCAGGTCGTCTACCATCTTGTTGTAGGCCTGCACGAGCACGCCCACCTCATCCTTGGTGTTGCGGTAGTTGATATGCTCCTTGCGGAGACCGTCGACGGCCAGGGATTCCATCTTCTTCTTGATCTCGGTCAAAGGTCTCGAGATGGAGTTGGCGAACATCAGTCCCACAAGCAATCCCGCAATCAGGATCAGCAGATAGATGTTCACGATGGTAGCCACCGACTGGACTGCGTCGGCCTGCAGTTCGGACTGGGTAGATATGAACGGAATGTTCGCGACGGCCACCAGCGACCCGTCCACATTGAAAAGCGGGGCGTAGATGGACAGATACTTGTTGCCGGCTATGGTCTCACGGGCTATATATCTTGTAGCGTCCTTCTTGACGATGTTGTAGAACGCATCGTGATTCATCCTCGAGCCCATTATGAACTGCTCGAAGAGTTCGGGTTTGGTGGAGCGTATCAGGGAGCCGTGGGTGTCGTAGATGTTCACATCGCTCTGTGTGTTGCCGGCCACGCGCTTCATCGCCTCATAGAGCTGGGGAATGTCCAGGTCGTTGTAGCGCAGGGCGTACTGGCAGAATTCCGACAGCGTCGACTGGACTATGGTCATCTTGCCCTCCATCTGCGCGTCGTTGTTGGCCCTGGACCTGTTCAGGGTATAAAGGATCGTGCCCACACCCACGCAGATCAGGGCTATGGCAAGCAGCAGCACTATCAGGGTAGTGATCTTGCGCTTGAACGAATGGACGGGCAGATTCAGGAGCGAGCGGCGGCGCATACGATGGGTCCCGACCATTATTATCGCGCTGAACAGCAGCAGGAGGTACGACAGGGACACCAGATATGAGTATAGCGGAGTCTCCGCACGCGAAATCACTATGACGTCGTCATCCGACAGTTTGTTCACGAAATGCAGGTAGCCTGAACCGTGATCCAGATGGTAGCCCACGCCCAGATCGTCATAGGTGCTGCGCGAAGGATAACTGAAATCACCCGACGAAGACACCAGCCTTCCGAGGGAGTACTTGGCATAGGAATATTGTTCAGGCAGCGAGGCACGGACGTTGTCGGAGGTCATCATCCCTTCCGGATAGACGAAGGTTCCGCTCTGCGACTTGAGGACTATCTCTATGTAGAGGCGCGCCGTCTGGAAGTTCTGGTAGTTCATATAGTTGAACTGACCGATGTAGACCGTCTCGCCGTAATAGTTGTTCATATAGAAGAACCTCGAAGTCGGGGCCAGCTGCACTCCGTAGCGCGTGATTTCGTCGCTGTAGAAATCGTAGCAGTCCACTACCTGGGTGTACTGGTCGATGAGCAGTTTGCTGTTGCTCTCGCAGGTAGTGACGGCGATATCGTATTTCTGGCTGAAGTTGCTGTACAGATAGCGTTCCAGTATCCTGTTGCGGATGACCTCAGTGCCGCCGTCGGGCCAGAAACTGAGCATTCCTATCAGCTGGTCCGAGGCTATGGGGTTCTCGATCTCGCGAAGCTGGATCTCAAGCGAAAGGTCGCGGTCCACAGCCATTCGGTTCGTGCGCACCAGGTTGGTCTTGAATTCCTTGTCCCTTCCCTGCAGGGAGACTGTCATCACCGTGTAGATCGCGGCAAAGGCAGAGTAGATCAGTATGTTCTTGAGTGAAGTGACATTGAACTTCCCGTGGCCGCCCCATACAGTCACAGTCAGTTGGATCATGAACAGCAGCGTCAGGAACAACAGGGCGTAGGACAGATAGGCCAGGATGGAGTATACCGACAGTTCAGTGATCCTATAGAGATCCAGCACTATGCTGGAGTTCCGGATGAGCGAGCGCAGCGAGAAGTGGATGTACAGCGCGAACAGAACCGTGAGGACTGCCAGGAAAGCACCGACCAGATGCCTGTCTTTCTGCTTCAAGTCCAGCACCTTCCTGTAGAGCGTCTTGCGCATAAGGAAGGCCGATGTTATGACCAGTATCAGATAAAGGTGAGTGGCCAGCATCCTGGCGAAGGAATCGAACCACCGTGCATCGGCGTAGAGCTGGGGAGAAAAGATGCGCGTGCCGGTATCGACTTTGCCGAAAAGGAACAGGGCATACGCCATGACGACCGTAGGCACGGCTATCGACACGATGAGAGAGATGCGGCTCCGCTCGCTGAAATGGTAGTAGAATACCGCCAGCAGTATCAGCAGCAGCGCTACGAACCTCAACGTATAGTCCCGGTAGGCAGTGGAAGAAGCCGAGGCCGGAACGATGGAGAAGAGCGGGTCGCCGTCCGCACCGCGCACGAACACTCCGTTGTTCATGTCAAGTGTGGAAGACGTGTATCCCTTGCCCATTCCGAGCGAAGGATTCATCTTGCTGACAATCTCCATATTGTCGGAAGGATATTCGTCCTTGACGCGGATACCCGTGATTATCTTGGTGGTGCCGCTGGTATATGCCTTGACTACATACCACGACAGGCCGAGGTTCACATAACTGTCCTTGTCGGTGATATAGGCCAGAGGGGTGTTGTAGAGATTGTTGTTGCTCATAAAGTGAAGACGGTACCACAGCGGCGGCACGTCCACCTCGTCGTTGCTTATCGAGAACTCATTGACCCAGGACTGCAGCGTATCCGCATTGTAGCGGTAGAGCACCATATCTTCGGGGAAGCCTGGCAGCTGTATCCACTCGTCCACAGGCATATCCTGCACCTGGCGGACATATTTCTCCATAAGTTTCTGCTTCTTGAGCAGATGCCTCTCCACCCTCGCCACCTGCCTGGAGTCGAGATTCTGCGACACGGGGGCAATGAATGACAGCAGGAATGCCAGCAGGGCTGTCACCGAAAGGAATATGGTTATGTGTCTGGCCTTGGTCGTCATTCGTGGTGGTAAGGTTCTCCCTCTATTATCGTAAATGCCCTGTAAAGTTGCTCAAGGAATATCAGGCGGACCATCTGGTGGGAAAATGTCATCCTGGATAGGGACATCATCGAATCGGCGCGGTCATAGACCTTCTTGCCGAATCCCATACTGCCTCCGATCACGAATACGATATTCCTTGAACTGTGGGCGAACTTTTGCTCCAAATGTTGTGCCCAACTGCTCGAACTGAACTCTTTTCCCCTCTCGTCCAGCAATATGCACTCGTCTCCGGCGGATACGTTCTTCAGTATGAGTTCAGCCTCGCGGTCCTTCAGTTGCTCCCTGCTGAGGCTCTTCACGCCCTTCAGTGCAGGTATAGTCACCATCTCGAAACGGCAATAATGATCAAGTCTGGCACGATAGATGTCTACACCCTCGCGCAGGTAGCCCTCTTCGGTCTTGCCTACAACTATCAACTTTATCGTCATTTCGGATTTTTAGTGATTTCGTTTATGCAAATTTAAAATATATGGCTTGATTTTTGTTAAATTTGCGACGTTGAATTATGACACAGATGAGAAAATTATCAATTATTGCAGTGCTTGCCTTACTGGCTGTTCCGGTTGTGACATCGGCACAGAGTTCAAATCCTGTACTTATGCAGCTCCAGCCCACTCAGCCCACTATGCAGAGTCAGTCAGCCACCCAGCAGAACAGCACAAATGATGTTTTCACTCCCATCGGCAAATATATCGAAGCCGGAGATGCGGAGAAGCTTGCTGCATGGTTCGCAGACAACCTTGAGCTCGACATCGCAGGTTCAGTGAACAGCTGCACCCGCAGCCAGGCCAAGCTCATAATGAAGAACTTCTTCAGCAACAACACCCCCAAGAAATTCAACATCATCCATAAGAGCGGCCGTCCGCCGATGTCCTATGCAGTCGGCAGCCTGAGCGCCGGAGCAGACAAGTTCAGGGTGATCATCTACGTCCGCACCGACGACGGGAAGAATTCCATCCAGCAGCTCCGCATCGAAAAGGACTAATTCAAATGCAACGATTTCTGATTATCATACTGACGGCCGTAATGGCCGTCTCTTCTTGTAAGAGCACCTCTCCCGACCCTGTCGCCCAAGCCATCGAGGCCGCAGCGATGAAAGATGCCGCAGGAGATTACAGCTTCCGCATCACAAGCCTTGAAAAGATAGATTCCACGACGTTCCGCACCGAGATCGCACGCCGCAGGGAACTGTTCGACCTCAAGCAGCAGGCCGAAGAAAAACTGTTCCAGAAATACTATCAGGAAGGCAAGAAGCAGAACTCCGAGAATCACCGCCTGGCAATGGAGAAGGCCAAGCTCAACCTCGCCTTTGTGAACAGCCTCGAGGAGAAGCTTGCTTCAAGGCTTGACGAGACAGCCTATTACGACTATGTCTTTTCCGGCTACTCTGAAACCGAAGAAGGAAGGATGAACTACAACAACGTCTATGTGGCGATCACTCCAGACGGCGAAGTGCTCTCGATGACCGCCGACCAGAGAGACCTCCACAAAGGCACCGGCAGGGTAATCCCCGGCTATCTGGAAGGGATCAGCTCTGAAGAATAATCACCCTCGGACGGATATCAGGCGTTTTTTTCCGGCGGAGCGAAACTATTTCTGCCTGATATAGATCTGCAGGGGACAGCCCGTGAAGTCGAAATGCTCGCGGAGCTTGTTCTCCAGGAAGCGTTTGTACGGATCGCGGACGTACTGCGGCAGGTTGCAGAAGAATGCGAACGAAGGAGCCGCGGTGGGCAGCTGGGTCACGTATTTTATCTTGACATACTTGCCTTTCCAGGCCGGCGGCGGATAGTTGTCTATCTCTTGCAGCATCACCTCGTTCAGTTCTGAAGTGGGGATGCGTTTCGAATAGTTGTCGTAGACCTTTGCTACATTGTCAAGCACGTCCATTATGCGCTGCTTGTTGACAACGGAGGTGAAAATCACCGGAATGTCGTCGGCAGGCGCGATCTTGCGCAGCACTGCCTCGCGGTACTTGGCCAGGGTGTTGCTGTCCTTGGTGACGAGGTCCCATTTGTTGACCACGATGACGCAGCCCTTGCGGTTGCGCTGGATTATGTTGAATATGGACATATCCTGGCTCTCGATGCCGCTCTGGGCGTCTACCATCAGGACACATACGTCAGAATTCTCGATGGCCCGGATGGAGCGCAGCACGGAGTAGAACTCCAGGTCCTCGGTCACCTTCGATTTCTTGCGGACGCCGGCAGTGTCGACGAGGATGAACTCGTGGCCGAACTTGTTGTAGTGGGTGCTTATGGAGTCCCTGGTGGTGCCTGCCACGGGAGTCACGATGTTGCGGTCCTCTCCCAGCAGGGCGTTGGTCAGGGATGACTTGCCCACGTTGGGCTTGCCGACGATGGCGATGCGGGGGATGGTACCCTGCTCCTGGGCTTCTTCCTTGATGGTGGAATCTGCCGGAAGTTTTGCCACGATCTCGTCCAGAAGGTCGCCGGTGCCGCTGCCCGTTGCAGCCGAAATGCTCCAGGGCTCTCCGAGGCCAAGCGCGTTGAACTCATAGGTGCCGAATATCTTGTCGCCGGAATCCACCTTGTTTACGGCCAGGACCACAGGCTTGCGGCTGCGGCGCAGCACGTCGGCTATCTCGGCGTCGAAATCGGTGATGCCGGTGGCCACCTCCACGAGGAAGAGCACCAGGTCACACTCCTCGATGGCGATGAGCACCTGCTTGCGTATCTCGCTTTCGAAAACGTCGTCGCTGTTGGTGGTGAAGCCGCCGGTGTCAACCACCGAAAACTCGTGACCGCACCATTCGCAACGGCCGTAATGACGGTCGCGGGTCACTCCGGAGATGTCGTCCACAATGGCCTGACGCATACCGACAAGACGGTTGAACAGCGTCGATTTGCCCACGTTGGGCCTTCCTACTATCGCTACGAGGTTCATATTCTGTCTTTAAATTGAAGGAGTCGCGTAGAGAAGCACGTCGTCCTTGGTTATGGTGTTTCCGCAAAGGATGAGAAGTCTTTCGACCACGTTGCGCAGCTCGCGGACATTGCCGGTCCAGGGGAGCTTCCTGAGCTCCTCGAAAGCCTCGGGGGCGACCTTCGGCTCGGGCTTGCCGCTCTCGGCGCAGATGTTCTTGATGAAATGGCTCACCAGAAGGGGAATGTCGTCGGTGCGCTCGCACAACGGTGGTACGTGGATTACGATCACGCTCAGGCGGTGGTAGAGGTCCTCGCGGAAAGTGCCCTTGGCTATCTCCTCGGTGAGGTTCTTGTTGGTGGCAGCGATAACCCTGACGTTCACGCTGATGTCCTTGTCACCGCCCACGCGCATCAGCTTGTTCTCCTGCAGCACGCGGAGCACCTTGGCCTGGGCAGCGAGGCTCATGTCGCCGATCTCGTCGAGGAAGAGCGTGCCTCCGTCGGCCTGTTCGAACTTGCCCTTATGCTGCTTCACGGCTGAGGTGAAGGAGCCTTTCTCGTGGCCGAACAGCTCGCTCTCGATTAGCTCGCTGGGGATGGCGGCGCAGTTGACCTCGATGAACGGCATCGAAGCCCTCTGGCTCTGGGTATGGAGGTTGTGGGCCACCAGTTCCTTGCCGGTGCCGTTGGAGCCGGTGATGAGCACGCGGGCGTCCGTTGCGGCGACGCGGGATATCACGTCCTTTATGTGCTTGATGGCTTCGCTCTCGCCTATTATCTCGTATCTCGAATCGACTTTCTTCTTGAGTATCTTGGTCTCCTTGACGAGAGACGACTTGTCGGTGGCGTTCTTGAGGGTGATCAGGATGCGGTTCAGGTCGAGCGGCTTCTGTATGAAGTCGTAGGCTCCTTTCTTGATGCAGTCCACTGCGGTGTCGATGTCGCCGTGGCCGGAAATCATTATTATTGGAGTATCGCTTTCGCTGTCAGCCAGCGCGGCGAGAACCTCCAGCCCGTCCATGTTCGGCATTTTAATGTCGCAGAAAATTGCATCGTAGGAATCGTTGAGAGCCATATCCAGGCCCTGCTTGCCGTCTTCGGCCACTGCTATGGTGTGCCCCTCGAACTCCAGGATTTCCTTGAGCGTGTTGCGGATGCTGCGCTCGTCGTCGATCACCAAAACCTTCATATCTCTAGAAAACTTATATCAGATAATAAGCAAAGATAGATATTTTTTAAGTATTTTTGTTTGTTAAGCTTTTGATACGATGTCCAGAAGAATCATCATTGCAATCGACGGTTATTCATCAACCGGTAAAAGTACATTCGCCAAACTCATCGCCGAGAAAACCGGCTATCTGCACCTCGACTCAGGCGCCGTCTACAGGGCGGTAACCCTGTTCGGCCTGCGCGGAGGCTGGATCGATGCGGACAACAAGATCGACGAGAAGTCTCTCCGCACCGCTATGAGGCAGCTGAGGGTATCCCTGCGTCCCGACACCTACATCAACGAAGAGAATGTCGAAGGGCTCATCCGCCAGATGGACGTTTCCAACGCAGTGAGCCCGGTGTCAGCACTTGGCTTCGTCCGTGAGTTCGTAGACCGTCTGCTGCGCCGCTACGGCAAGAAGGGCGGCATCGTGATGGACGGCCGCGACATCGGCACCAACGTCTTCCCCGACGCCCAGCTCAAGATTTTTATGGTGGCAGACGACAAGGTCCGCGCCCAGCGCCGCTACGACGAGATGGTTGCCGGCGGCAAGCAGGTGACTTTCGACGAAGTGATGAAGAACATCCAGGACAGAGACTATCAGGACACCCACCGCGAGATCTCCCCGCTGCGCCAGGCGCCTGACGCCATAGTGCTCGACAACACCAAGATGACGCTCGAGGAGGAGATGGTGTGGTTCACCGACCTGATGCGCACCAAGTTCGGCATAAACCTCTGATGGATCTCAAGATAGAAATAGACGCCGGGTCCGGCTTCTGCAACGGAGTGGTAAGAGCCGTGCGCAAGGCCGAAAGCTATCTCTGCGACCACGACCGGCTCTATTCCCTCGGAGCCATAGTCCACAACACCCAGGAAATCGAAAGGCTGGCAGCCAAGGGCCTGCAGATAATAGACGCAGGACAGATGGCCGCAATCCGCGACGACGTGGTGCTGGTCAGGGCCCACGGCGAGCCGCCTGCAACATATGAACTTGCCGGGCGCAACAACATCACGGTCATCGACTGCACCTGCCCCGTGGTTCTCCAGCTCCAGAAAAAAATAGCTTCTACCTACAGCAAGATACACGCCCTCGGCGGAACCATCGTCATCTTCGGCAAGAAAGGCCACGCAGAGGTAAACGGGCTCGTGGGACGCACCGACGGCAATGCCGTAGTGGTGGAAAACGTCAGCGAGATCGGAAACATCGACTTCTCGAAGCCGGTGGCGCTCTTCTCCCAGACCACCAAGGACACTGAAGAATATGCAGCCCTCATCGAAGCCTGCCGGGTCAGGAGCGAGGAGTGCGGGGGACAGTTCGAGTCATACGACACGATCTGCAAGCAGGTTGCGGCGAGACACGCATCGCTTGCGCACTTTGCCGCTTCCCACGACGTGATACTGTTCGTCAGCGGGCACGAAAGTTCCAACGGCAACGTGCTCTACAACCTCTGCCTCAAGCATAACAGCCGCACCTACTGGGTGGAGGACGGGAAGGTCCCCGCAGGCATTTTCCACGACGGCGACAGCGTGGGTATTTGCGGTGCTACATCGACACCCCGTTGGCAATTGGAAGAATTATACTTACATTTGCAGAATAAAATCATAAACAAACAATAACAAAGATATATGGCAACAACTGCTGACTTCAAAAACGGTCTTTGTCTGGATTTCAACGGCAAGCCCGTTTCAATCGTATGGTTCCAACATGTAAAGCCCGGCAAAGGCCCGGCTTTCGTCAAGACAAAACTCCGCAATCTGGAAAACGGCAGGATTCTCGAAAAGACCTACAGCGCCGGTGAGAAGGTAGACCTCATCACCGTTGAGCACAGGCCCTATCAGTTCCTCTACAAAGATGAAGACGGATACAACTTCATGCACACCGAAACTTTCGAGCAGGTTCACCTCGGATTCGATATGATCGAGAATGCTGACCTGATGAAAGAAGGCCAGGAAGTGGAGATGATCTTCCACGCTGACGAAGAGAGGTGCCTCACCTGCGAGCTTCCCACCTATGTGGAGCTTGAGGTGACTTACACCGAGCCCGCAGTCAAGGGCGATACCGCTTCTACCAATGCACTGAAAGCCTGCACCCTCGAGACAGGCGCCGAGATTATGGTTCCGCTCTTCATCAACCAGGGCGACAAGATCAGGGTCAACACCGTTGACCGCAGCTACGGCGAGCGCGTAAGATAGGCGCATTGGTCCGCAGCACGAAAAAGGCGGCTCTTTTCAGAGTCGCCTTTTTTCGTGCACTTCGCCGGAAAAACCGCCTTATTTCCGTCCTAGTACACCTTCAGTTCGCCGATTTCTACGCCCTGGGCACCGGCCGTCACGATGATGACCTCTTTGCCCTTCTTGTTGACGACATACGAGGGTTCGTCGATGAAGGTGTGGCTGTGGCCGCCGATGATGATGTCGATGTTCGACGACTCTGCAGCCATCACGTGGTCTGACGGACGCTCATAGTCGCCGCCGTCGAAGCCAAGATGCGACAGGAAGATCACCATATCGCACTTCTCGCTGTTCTTCAGATAGTCAGCCCACTTGTTCACTTCGGCCACGGTGTCGAGATGCTCCATATTCTTGATATACTCATACATCACATTGCTCTCGAGATAGGAAGTGGCGCCTACGATGCCGATTTTCATACCGCCGCGTTTCAGGATGGTGTAAGGCTTGACATACGGCTCCAGCGGAGTACCGACCACACCGTAGTTGCACATCAGAATAGGGCATTTCGAAGTGGAGATCCTGCGCGCAAGCTCTTCGAGGCCGTTGTCGAACTCGTGGTTGCCAAGGGTTATGGCATCATATCCGAGGGCGTTCATCAGCTCCTGTTCCAGGTCGCCCTTTCCCATCGTGAAATAGGGAGTGCCCTGATTGTAGTCGCCCGCATCCAGAAGCAGCACCTTCTTCTTGCCGTATTCGTGACGGACGCTGTCGATGAACTGCAGCCTGCGGTCCACTCCGCCCAGACCTTCGTTGCGGCCGGTGCGAAGAGGCTCGATCTGGCTGTGGGTATCGTTAGTATGAAGTATCACCAGACGCTGTGCATCTGACATCGAGAATGTCAGGCACGCTATTGCCACTGCTAAAAGTATCTTTTTCATAGCTTACCTCCTGTCTACGTTTTTGATTATCACGCGGCCGTCCATCTTCGGGTCGATCTTCTTGCCCTGGTCGGTAAGGTTGCGGATGTGGTCGACCACGGCATCACGGATGAGCACGTCGGTTTCGATCACCTTGTCGGCATACGATCCGATGCGTGAACCGTCACCTCCGTCAAGCAGGAAGTTGATGGTGGCGAAATTGTAGGTCTTGTTGGGATCCAGGGGCTTGCCATTGATGTTGAGCTTGGTAATCCGGTAGTCGTCGATGACCATCTGCACGCCGCTCAGGCACTCCACATAGCCCTTCTTGGCGTAGTTGTCGAGGAACTGGTACAGTTTCGACCCTTTGACCTTGCAGACTACGATGTAGTTGTCGAAGGGGAAGATCGAGAAGATGTCGTAAACCCTCACGTCACCCTTGGGCATTGCTGTGCGGATGCCTCCGTAGTTGGTCATAGCCAGGTCTACGTGCTCGCCTATCTCCTTCTCGGCCCTCTCGCGGATGAGGTCGGCGGCGAAGTTCGAAAGTTCGCTCTCGGCTCCCCTGCGGCTCTCGATCAGACGGTCAGTATAGCCGATAATCTCCTGGAGCGGAGCCACCAGGGGTGAATATTTGTCAATGATATCTACAACGGCCATATCATTGCCGATGTCATAGCGCGAATCGATGTAGTGGTATTGCCAGGCATACTCGAAATCGCCGCTCTTCCTGCCGCAGGACGCAAGCGCCAGGCAGGCTGTCAAAATCAATATTATCCTTCGCATATTTATTTTTTGCTTTTCATCCATTTGTAAAGGTCCTTGAAGGTAGCCTTCTTGCCGTACATCAGGATTCCCACGCGGTAGATTCTTGCGGAAATCCAGGTCACCAGCACGAAAGTCGCCAACAGCAGGAAGATCGAAAGGGCGAGCTGCCAGCCGGGCACTACGCCGAAGGGAAGCCTTGCGAGCATCACCATCGGAGAGGTGAACGGAATGATGGAAGCCCAGAAGGACAGGGGGCTGCTGGGATGCTGGAAGGTATGGAGCATAATGAACAGACCCAGCATAAGCGGGATTGTGATAGGCATCGCCAGCTGGCCTGTGTCGGCTTCGTTGTCAACCGCAGAGCCCACGGCCGCGAACATCGAAGCGTAAAGCAGGTAACCCAGCAGGAAGTATACGAGGAAGAATATCAGCAGGTATGGCAGGTTCAGGCTGGCCAGTCCCCCGAGGATGCCGTTCGCCACTGAGCCTGCGACAGCATCGGTCGCCTCCGCGGCGCCGGGCACTGAAGCAGCGCCTGATGCAAGCAGGTCAGCTCCGAACAACGCACCGCCTGCAGCAACCAGCAGCAAGGTCAGCACTATCCATATTATGAACTGAGTCAGCGCAACGCCAGCCACGCCGATGATCTTGCCCATCATAAGTTCGAAGGAGCTGACGGAAGAAACCATGACCTCTACGATACGGTTTGACTTCTCCTCGATGACGCCTCTCATAACCATATTTCCGAACATAAAGGTGAACATATAGATGAGGAAACTCATTATGTAGGCCATAATCATATAGGCCTCCACAGAGTCTTCTTTCTCGCCGCCGTCATTGGTCAGTGTCAGGGCCTCTACAGGAACGTCGGTCTTCACTTTGGCCATTATGTCTTCGTAGCCCACGATGTCATAGGCCTTCAGCTTGTAGTCGCGCACGGCCGTCTCCACTGTGCGGGAGATGGATGTCTTGTCATCGAGGCTCACGGGTTCCTTACTGTAGGTGGTCACTGAGACGTTGTTGTCTGGATCCAGTCCGGAAACGACCACCATCACGTCGATGCCCAGGTCGTCGAAGTCAGCCTTCAACTGCTCGATGTCGGCATTTGCGTCAGCGAAGCTGTATTCGACTTTCTCCTCGCTCTGGAAATATGGCTTCACGAGTCCGGAGCGGTCGACTATCATCACCTTCTGCTGGTCCTTTCCCTGATAAAGCATAATGACCGAAGGTATCAGAATCAGCAAAGCCACGAAAATCGGCGTAAGGAGAGTGGTGAGTATGAAGGATTTCTTCTTGACCCTTGTAGTGTACTCTCGGCCGATGATAATACCTATTTTGCTCAGATTCATTGTTTTTCCTCCTCTTGATTATGGCCTCCCACAAGCTTGATGAAGATGTCGTTCATCCTCGGTATAAGCTTTCTGAAGGAAATGATGTCAACTTCGTCGTTAAGTTCGCCGATGACGTCCCTGGCAGTGAAATCAGCGTTGATATCGAGCACGGCCCTGCGCTCGTTCTTCAGCTGGTCATCCAGCGAGATCGAGTATGAACGGCCTGCGGGAAGCCTGTCCAGCGCAGTGGTGTAGAGCAGTTCCACCTGGTCGGAGCCCCAGCGGCGACGGATGTCGTCGGTTCCTCCGGTCACCACCAGCTTCGACTTGTTGATAAGCGCTATGTTGTCGCAGAGTTCCTCCACCGACTCCATATTGTGGGTCGAGAGGATTATGGAAGTGCCTTCGTCGCGCAGTCGCAGGATTTCTTCGCGGATAGTCTGGACATTCACCGGGTCGAAGCCGCTGAAAGGCTCGTCGAGTATCAGCAGACTGGGCCTGTGGACCACGGTGGTGATGAACTGGACTTTCTGGGCCATACCCTTCGACAGGTCTTCCACCTTCTTGTCCCACCACGAGCGAATTTCGAATTTCACGAACCATTCCTTGAGGGCTTTAGCAGCCTCTGCTGCGCTCATACCTTTCAGTCTCGCCAGGTACATCGCCTGTTCGCCGACCTTCATCTTTTTATAC
>JAEEGF012425826.1_pt1 | contig 18126 bp, 16 predicted proteins | sample 9134171 | NCBI WGS metagenome assembly JAEEGF01 (sample SAMN16246542, study PRJNA631951) | gut metagenome | biome: gut microbiome; feature: rumen; material: AP-attached | host: Bos | place: Iran: Karaj | collected 2018-10
AGGATATGGGAACACCCGACCGCTACTACGAAGTAGAACGAGACCTCAAGAGTGGCAAGGTAACAGCCCGTAACCTCTTCAATAAGCAAAAAGCCATCTTTCTTGACCGTGACGGCACCATTAATGTCTATAAGGGTTTTCTGACTAAGCCAGAAGATTTTGAGCTGATTAAAGGTGCTGCAGAGGCCATCCGTTCCATTAACCGTTCCGGTTTCTTAGTCATCGTAGTCAGCAACCAGCCCGTCATTGCCCGTGGCGAGTGCAGCTTCGAAGAGCTACAGACCATTCACAACAAAATGGAGACGCTGTTAGGTAAGGAAGGTGCGTTTGTCGATGCCATATATTATTGTCCCCATCACCCTGACAAAGGCTTTGAGGGTGAACGTCCCGACTACAAATACGACTGTGACTGTCGCAAGCCTAAACCCGGTTTGCTGTTAAAGGCAGTCCAAGACCTGAATATTGACTTGGCACAATCACTCATGATTGGTGACAGCGACAGGGATATTCAAGCAGGACAACAAGCAGGATGCAAGCAATCCATACTCATTAAGAAGAACGAAGAATATGCCTTATTGCAATTATCCAGCAAATGGCATTAAAGATATTAAACATGAAAACAATTGCTATATACTGCGTCAACTACCATTCATACGACAGCCTCGGAAAATACCTCGAATCAATTGACGTTGCTGCCGAAAAAGCTAAAGAGACTGTCATACCATCAGTGTTCGTGGCCGACAACAGCATGCCTGTTCTCGCCACCAATTACACTCCTCAGTACTTCACGCTCGAAGTGACGCCAACAGGTAGTAACAAAGGCTACTTTGGAGCCATCAAATTGCTGATGGAAAAACACACTCCTGCTTCCTTCGACTATTCTATTATCAGCAATGTCGACGTATTGCTGGATGAATTGTTTTTCGTCAAGCTCTCTGACTATCAGGCAAGTGAAAAAACGGGCTGGATAGCTCCCCAAATTTATTCGCATCTGGAACAACGCGACAGGAATCCTAAAATCATGCACAGATATGCCAAGCGTAAGCTGCAGATACTGAAAGTCAAATTCCGCTTCCCCCTGCTTAACTGGATATACAACAACACACTCTACAAATCGAAGAAACTCGTCAGTCACGAACGGGGAGAAATATATGCAGGCCACGGGTCGTTTATCATCCTGACAAAACGCTTCTTCGAAGCAGTTGGCATCATCAACTATCCTGTCTTTCTTTTCTGCGAAGAGATCTATCTGGGCGAACAATGCCAACAGCATGGGCTGAAAGTAGTTTACGAGCCTAACATCCGTGTAACTGATGCAGAGCATGCCTCCACAAGTACTTTCCGCAGAAGCAGCTATTGTCGCTACAACTACAATGCCATCAGCTACATTCTTCGCACCTATTATTAAGGTAGCGGCATCATGCACAACGAACGTACGCCATTGTGTACCGAATCAAACGACACCCATCGTCCATCGGCATCACAACGGGGATGCAAGTCACACTTCCACCAATGCTCCTGATCGGGAGCCACAAACTGCTTGGGACTCTTCACGTCTGCCAGCAAGACTACTACGTCTGTCTTGCGGTTTACCCTATAAAGCTTGCTGTGGCGCCACTTATCGGGATAGGTATCAACCAGGAACCAGTCATTATCAATAAAATGATGATGCCCGTCCGTGTTCAGCTGCGGATAAGCACAACGCTTCCACTCCTTCATTTCAGGCGACGAGAAATACACGTGTGAGTCAATGCCTTCCATACGACAGTAGGCTACGATGCCATTCTCTGCATTCCAGTGATAGTGCGACACCATACCCGTCGTGGGTGACACGAACAACTTCCCACTGGCCAGTTCATAGACCACCAGACGCGTCCGGCGGTAGGTACCCTTATACCATCGGTGCAGAAAGGCCACATAGCGGTTATCGGGCGAGAACTCGGTATGGGTTACAAAATGGAAGGTGTCGTTCATATCGTCCTCCGGCTGGCAGGCGGCAACATCCTTCAGACTCAACAGCAATCGACGCTGATTGGTCGTCAGGTCTATCATAAACAAGCCCGTATTCTCCGAAATCCGCTCGTCCATCCTGACATCGGGGTCACCATACAGATAGCCGTAGCCGGGCATCATGGCCTGCAGGCGCTCGTAGCTGAACGAGGTCGCCGTCCTACCGTCAGGACTCACCGTATCAATGGGCCAGTCGATGGTGCGTCGTTCACCTGTCACAATATGCACCATCTCAGCACACAGCCGACGCTCTGACACCTGATTATAGACACACTCCTCCGCATTCACCCACTGCAGCCGACAGCCTTTATGATAGTTCCAGGCTCCCGTCTCACCCAGCTTCACCCACAGGCTGAAGTCAGCTCCCGTCCAATAGCCTACCTCCAGCAAATCCTGCTCTGTCGGCATGCGTAGAGGGATGTTCAGACGACCGGCCAAATGCTTGGTGCCATCGGCAGAGAAAGGTTTGCAGTCGTGGAAGCCGAAGAAGCTGTTCTCCTTGACAATAGGGTCGGCCGTAAAGCGCGACTCGTAGTTGGGCAACAGGTCATAAAAACCCTGATAGATATTCCGCACCGCATTCTTCAACAAATAGTTGTTCTTGACGCGGTTATATACAAACTTCTCTATTTTGTTCATAATGCTTCATACATATTTTTCTGCAAAAATACAAAATAATTATGAATTAAGCATTATGAATTGTGAATTATTTCGTACCTTTGACTTCGTCGAAAGTACTTTCGTTCGGAAAAACTCAAATAAATTTGGTTTTTCGCTCACTTATTCGTACCTTTGCAGCCGATTTGCGTAAAAACGAACGATGAAACAGGAGTTAGTATCAGTCATCATGCCTACATTCAATGCCAGCGAATATCTTGCTGACAGCATTGAGAGTGTGCTTAATCAGACCTATACTAATCTGGAATTGCTCATCACCGACGACTGCTCGTCGGATGACACACACCACATTCTGAAACAATTTGCCGAACAGGACAAACGCGTAAAAGTCGAATACCTAAAAGAGAACTACGGTCCCGGTATTGCCCGCAACCGTTCCATTGAACGTGCCAAAGGGCGTTATATCGCCTTCTGCGACTGCGACGACCGTTGGATGCCTGAGAAGCTGGAGAAGCAGATAGCCCACATGACACGCAAAGATTGTGCCCTCTGTAGCTCATCCTACCTGATTTGCGATGAGAACAACGAGGTGACTGGTATCAACATCTCGCCCAAGCACCTGACACTGGGCATGATGAAGCGCGACAACAAGATAGGATGTCTGACGGCTATCTACGACATCAAGCGCCTGGGCCACAAGTTCTACATGCCTGCCATCCGCAAGCGTCAGGACTGGGCATTGTTCCTGAACATCCTGAAGGAGTGCCAGATTTGTTTCTGTGTCACCGATCCGCTGGCCTACTATCGTCAGCGCGACAACTCAGTGTCGAGCAACAAATTCTCACTTATCAAATACAACGTCAACGTCTACGAAACGGTGTTCGGATATACCACGCTGAAGGCCTATCTCTATTTCCTGTTCCGTTTCCTTCCCTCCTATTCCATCAAAGTTCTGAAACGCAATCGCGACAGCAAGCGCTATCTGGAACAGCACGCCCTTTAAGCATTACACCCTTTAGAACACAAAGCCAAGATTGATGTAATAATAGAATTTCTTGGTCAGACTACTGTAGCCTATCGAGCCTCCCAAGGGTCCGAACATGGTGTTCAGATAATAGCTGGCCGAGGCTCCCAGCATGGTTTTGTGCTTCAGCAGATCCTTCACCTCTGGGGCATCCTGGGCTGCTGCCACCTTAAACAACAGGATACTGTTGGGGGTGACATTATATTGTGCCTGCAACTGCAATGAAGTCAGTTTATCCCACGCCAGCTCCAGATTGCCTACGCCAGCAAAGGGCATCTGCTGGACGAAGTAGTGGCTGCGCCATTCACCACCCATCATATTGCCAAGTACCAAGGGAGCATCGGCCTTGTAGTATAGCGCTCTTGCATAGAACATGGGCTGAATGGACAGCTTTCGCGTAATGGGGAACGTGCTGCGTGCCAGCAGGACATATTCACGCAAGCCGACATCGTTGTTCAGTTTGACGCAGTTGTCGGTATGATAGACGAAACGAGCGTGGATACTGGTACCTCGTGTAGGGAAATACCAGTCGTTCTCGCTGCTGTAGTCGGCTCTTGCCTCGTAGTTCACATAGCCCTTGTCGTTGACATCGCCATCGTCCAGATTATCACGTATGGCCTCATGGTCTGACAGCACCGTATGGAAGTCGTAGTAGTCCCAATTGGCCCCGATGCTGACGTTGAAGTTGCGGACGTTGAAGTTCAGAAGCTTCAGCTTCACAGCATGCTGATTGAAGGTCATGCTGTAGATTCTGTCGCCATATTCGTAGAAGTCGATGTCGTTGCTGGTGAAGGCATACGACACGCCAGGCTGGAAGATGCTGCTGGGATGTACCGACCAGTCCACCTGAGCCTTGATGCGCTTACCCAGACGGATCGTCAACTCAGCATTCATGGGTACCTTGGCGCGGATGGGCACCTCGGCATTGGCTTGCAGCGCCACCATCTCCTCGCTGTCGAAACGGGCCCCGACATTGATCGTCTTCTGTGGTTTCTCATTTCCGACGAACTCCACTTTTACTGGGGCTGGAACTTGAGCATTGTCACTTGAATCCTGAACCTTGACACCGGAAACCCCAATCTCTTCCCTCAGCTTCACGAACTCATCCCAATGCTCCATTGCTGCCTCTTCACCTCTGCGAATCAGGGTGTCTACAGCAGCCTCCGAGAAGCTGGCAGAGCTGTAGCCTTTGGTATTCACGAGGATATGGATATCGGTGAGTGCCAGATTCTCCTCATATTTATGTTTACAGTTGTGGTCAACAATCTGCAGGAGAATGGTTGAGGTGGAATTCAGTTCCGAAGCGCCTTTCAGTTCACTCTGCACGTCGACGCCGATAACGATGTCGGCACCCATCTGACGGGCTATGTCTGTAGGAAAATTATTGGTCAGGCCACCATCTACCAGCACCCTGTCACCAGTCCTCACAGGCGAAAAAACACCTGGAATGGACATGCTGGCACGCATGGCCTGTCCGATGATGCCACTATGGAACACCTGTTCCGAATAGTCCACCACATCGGTAGCCACACAGGCAAAGGGAATGGGCAACTGATTGAAGTCGATAGAATCGTGGTAAGGTGCCGTGTACGCATCGATCAGCGCTACGACATTCTTGCCAGAGATGAATCCGCCACCCCTTCTCTTCACGGTCTTGCCAAAGGTCAGTTCCTTCGAAATGACGTAGGTGTTCTGTTTTTCGCGTTCGCGCAGACTCTGATGCTTCAGGTCATTACGGTCTGACAGCAAAAGTGACCAGTCGAGCTGTCTCACCACCGAGTCGATTTCGTTGGCACGATGACCACAGGCATAGATACCACCCACCAGACTGCCCATACTCGTTCCCGTGATGATGTCAATGGGGATACCGGCACGCTCCAGAACTTTCAGCACACCGATGTGTGCTGTACCTTTCGCACCACCACCGCTCAGCACCAGTGCCACCTTCTTCCGCTGTGGTGCCTTCCGTACTGCAGCTATTGTATCCTGCACTACCGACGTCGTGTCCTGAGCAACAGCTATTGTATCCTGCGCTGTCGCTGTCATCAGGGCTCCCATCAGTGCTACAAGTACGATGATATGCCGTTTCAGTCTTATGGTAAACCTAGCCTTCATAAGTCATGTCTTTCTATTTCTCCTTAATGGCATCAGCAATGATTTCTGCCATGCGGTGTGCCCCCTTGGCATCAGGATGGATGCCGTCGTCAAGCATTTTGTCACCATCGTTGGCATAGAGCGTGTGCAGGTCAATAATCTGCAGACCGTTCGACTTAGCCACCTGCTGCTGGATGGGAATGATGTTGTTGACGATGACCTCGTCGCTGATGTTCCATGTCGGCTTGAAGGCTGGAATGGGCGTACAGAGATAGATTTTTGCAGGCTTCAGTGCATCAACCATTTGCTGCAGGTCGTGTTTGAAATCCTTGCCATACTGCCAGTTTTCAGGCTTCGAGTCGTTGGTACCCAGCTTGATGATGACGATGTCGGGTTTGAAGGCCAGCGCATCCTTCCATGCCCGTTCGTTCATATAGGGCCAGTCGCCCTTGTTGAGCATAGTGCGACTGCTGACGCCGAAGTTCCTGACCCAGTAGCCGTTGCCCAACAGTGTCTGCAGTTGTGCAGGATAGCCATAGGCACCAGCCATGTCGATGCCGAAGCCGTCGGTGATGCTGTTGCCGATACAGGCTACACGCTTGGCATTGGGCTGTGGTGTCTGTCGGGCCTTGAGCCAGTTGCCAAGGTCTGTCAGCAGCTGGTCGTGGTATTTGAACCAGGGGCCAAAGCCGAAGCCATGGTCACCCGTGGGATAGATATACATGGCACACTCGTTGCCAGCATTGCGCATGGCCGTATAGTAGGCCAGACTGTTGGTGACAGTAGGCACCAAACGGTCGTCGCTGGCCGTGATGATGATGGCAGGAGGCGTCAGATGGCGCTGTACGGCATTCTGCGTGGAATACTGCTGTACCAGCTTCGGGTCCTTGTGACCTTCCTCGCCCAGGAAGTTGATGCACGACCACTTGTGTGACACGCGTTCGTCCATCGAGATGACGGGATAGAACAGGATGGTGAAGTCTGGACGTACATCGAAGTCGGACATCGTGGAGATGACTGATGCCAGATGGCCACCTGCCGAGAATCCCATGATGCCTACATCGTGGGGGTTGATGGCCCACACGGTGGCGGAGTCGCGTACGGTGCGGATGCCTTTCTGCACGTCGCCCATGGGGATGGTACGGTCACCATTCGGCAGACGGTAGTTGACCACGAAATAGGCAATGCCCTGCTGGTTCATCCAGTCGGAGGCCATATAGCCCTCATGTCCGTTCGACAGCACTGAGTAGCCGCCTCCCGGCACCCCGACAATGGCTCTTCCTGACGGTGTCTCAGGCAGGAAACACACCATCTGTGCCTGTCCGTCGTCAGTCAGATTCAGTGTGAATTTCCTCGCGGTCTGTGCCTGCATCGGCATGGCGATGCAAATGAGGAATACAAATGATAAGTAATGAATAATTATGTGCTTCATAACTGCAATGATAATAAATTATTTCGTATTCTTAACCATTTTCACGTTGGTCAGCTTCAGCTTGGCTGTCTTGTCGTCAATCTGCTGGTCGGTATTGTTATAGACGATGGTGACGTCGCTGATATCAATATCGTGGACGCAGTCGATACCCTCAAGACCAGAAGCCTTGATGCCCGTATGAGTACCACGACAGGTGACACGGCTGATATGAATGTCCTGGAACTCGGGTGCTAGGTGATGGGTGATGGGTGATGGCTGTTGGGTGGTGGCTGTTGGAATCTCGCTGCCAGCAGGACGGTCTACATAGTCACACTGGAAGACGATGGCCTGATCCTTGATATCCGTCATCTGGATGTCGGAGATATACATCTGCTCCGTTTTTCCGCCTCGTCCGACGCCACTCTTGAAGCGCAGACCAGTATCGGTGCCTGAGAACACGTTGTGACGCACCACGATGCGACGCATGCCACTGATGGTCTCGCTACCCAGCACGAATCCGCCATGGGCATGAAAGACGGTATTGTCCTGAATGACGATATCCTCACAGCCGTTAGCAGGCGACTTCTCCTTGAACTTGCCACTCTTCATGCAGAGTCCGTCGTCGCCAGCATCCACTACGCAGTTGACGATAAGTCCGACGTTGACGTCCGAGAAGTCGATGGCATCGCCATTCTGGGCATTCCAGGGACAGCGCACGGTGACGCCGTCGATGATGACATTACGACAGTTTAGCGGATGGACGTGGAACTTGGGAGAGTTCTGAACGGTGACACCCTCCACGAGCACGTTCTCGCAATCGGTGAAGCGCAGCATGTCGTTGCGCATTTTGTCCTGCTGCTCGGGGGTCTCGCCAACGTTAGCATAGCCTGCCTTCACGTCCCAAGGGTAAAAAAGTTTTCCATTGTCCTTGTCGATACCGCCAATAACCTTATGAAACTGGTTCCACTCCACGTTGCTCACCTTGTCGCGCTTGACGGGACGCCAGTGTTCACCGTTTCCGTCCAGGATGCCCCAGCCCGTGATGGCAATATTCTTGCGCTTCGATGCACGGATGGCAGGCAGCACACGCTTGGCATTGGGATTCTTCGTGTCGATGTACAGCGACTTGTCAGGCGAGAACACCACGATGGCATTCTTCTGCAGATGCAGGTCGATGTTGTCCTTCAACATGATGGGGCCTGTCAGCCACACACCCTCAGGCACGATGAGACGTCCCCCACCCTGCTTTGACAGCGTGCTGATACCCTTGGCAAAAGCCTCTGTATTCAGTGTTATACCATCGGCCACGCCACCAACATCCTTCAGGTTCACTTCGTTGGCAGGAATCACCGGACGCTCTACAGCCTTCACCTGTACAGGCAGGTCTTGGTAGTAACGCTCATAACTCTTCTCACTCGTTTGAGCCATCATCGGCATGGCTATGCAAATGAGAAATGCAAATGAAAAATGACGAAATGATTTGTGCTTCATAATTTGTTTTGTTTTAGTATATTATTCTTTAACTTCTCTAACTTCGTTAACTTCTTCAGTCTGTGTCTTTGGCCAGTTCACCAGGAACAGTTTTTCAGTAGCTCGCGTAAAGGCCGTATAGAGCCAGTGCAGATAGTCTGTCGAGAGCATATCGTCAGTCATGTAGCCCTGGTCGACGTAGATGTGCGCCCACTGTCCACCCTGTGCCTTATGACACGTGGCAGCATAGGCGAATTTCACCTGCAAGGCATTATAATAACGGTCTTCCTTCAGCTTCTTCAGCCTTTCCTGTTTGTAGCGGACGTCCTGATAGTCCTCCATCACCTTATTAAATAATAGCTCTTGCTGCTCTTGCGTCAGAGCGGGGGCTTCCGTTGTCAGCGTGTCGAGCATAGTCAGTGCTGTCAACTCGTAGTCGTCATAGTCAGGGAACGTCATCGTCACCTCGGCAAAGCGGAAGCCATACTGTTCATGGACATTACGCACCCGACGCACCACAGCCATATCGCCGTTGGCGATGAATTCCAGCTGGATGTTGGGCGATGGGTGATGGGTGTTGGCAGCAGTCCAGTAGTAGTTGTTTTTCACAATCATGACACGATCGCCTGTAGACAGCTCCTCCTCACGCCCCAGCACCTGATTGCGGATGCCCCGGTTGTAGATATTGGCACGCTTGTTGGAACGTGTCACCACCAGTGTCTCGTCCAGTCCGGCACGGCTGTAGCTGGTAGCCAGCGACTCGATGAGTTCATCGCCAGGCATACAGACAATGTCGGGGAAACCTTGGAAGCGAACCCGGGGCAATTCACATCTTCCATCATACATCTTACCTCTTACTTCAGTAGCATTCCACAGGATACCTGACTCCCGACTCTGTCGCAGCACCTCGTTGAGGTCACACTCATGGATGTGAAGACCATACGAGCGCAACACGTCCGACATCAATGCCGGACTGGCTTCTTCACCGACTGGTGGCAGCTGGGCCCGGTCGCCGATGAGCATCAGCCGACAGTTCTTGTAGTTATAGACAAACTGAATGAGGTCGTCCAAAAGTCCATCCCCGGCTATCATCGAGGCCTCGTCGACAATGAACAGCGTGTCCTGTGCAGCATTGAAATTCAGCTCGAAACCACCCTCCAACGACTTCTGGCGATAGATGCGCCGATGAATGGTATAGGCAGGATGTCCCGCATAGAGCGAGAACACCTTGGCTGCACGGCCTGTCGGTGCCATCAGCACCAGCTTCTGTTCCAGCGACGTCATGGCTTTCACGATGGCTGCTGCCAGCGTTGTCTTTCCTGTTCCTGCACAGCCTCGTAATACCATCACAGCCTGTTCGTGCCTGTCAGTCATGAAGTCAGCAAAGACGTCCATGGCATGTTCCTGCTCTGCAGTAGGCTCATGTCCGAACATGCATCTGATGCGGTATTTCAGTTCGTCAGTAATCATTTCAGCCGCAAAGTTACAAAAAAGAAATGAAAGAAATGAAAGAAATGAAAGAAATGAAAGAAAATTAGCTGCCGTAGCTAAAAACTTTAATCTTTAATCTTTAATCTTTAATCTTTTTTGTACCTTTGCAGTCGAAATGACAAAGAACCAGAAGACAAACATCCTTTTGGCACTGGCAGCAGCCATACTCGCGCTGCTTTGTGTACTGAGTATTCTTGACAGATGACTATGGAGCACCTACAACGACTCGTCGTCCGCATCTCTCGCGGCAGTATAGCCTTCTCCGACCAGAAGGCAACCTTCGAACGCTATGCTATCAAGAGCAGCATATCGCTGGCTGCCAACATGCGCGAGGCTCTGCGCAACGTACCTCTGTTGCAACAGTCTTTTGAACGCGTCACAGTGATGACGGACTCACCCGTCATGCTGGTGCCTGCCGATGTGTATGTCAGCGAGGAGCAGGAAGAACTCTATCGTTACACTTTCAACCATCAGGAGCAACAGGTCGTGCTGAGCCATGTGCTACCCAACCTGAATGCTGTGGCCGTGTTCAGCATCCGTAAAGACCTGCGTAACGTGCTCACCGACCGGTTTGGTGCTGCAGTGCGGTTCCTTCCGCTGATGACCACCGTCTGGCACCATTTCCACCAGCGCAGCTTTACCGGTCCGCGCAACAAGCTCTACACATATTTCCATGACCACCGTGTCGAGGTGTTCAGTTATGCCAAGAACCGCTTCCGCTTCTGTAATTCCTATGCCATTGGCAACAATTCTGCCGATGCGCTGTTCTATATCCTCTCAGCCTGGAAACAGCTGGGCTTTGAGGCATGTGAAGACGAGTTGCACCTGTCGGGCGACATCCCTGAGCGCGAACAATTCGTCGAGAATGCTGGCAAATACGTCAAGCGCGTGTTTACAGTCAATCCTTCGGGCGAGTTCAATCGTGCCCCCGTCACACAGATTGCAGGCATGCCGTATGACATGATGCTGATTTATTTGAATTAAGCTGTAAGCAGTAAGCCGTAAGCTATAAGCAGTAAGCAAAAATATGCGAATCATAACGGGAAAATACAAGGGACGTCATTTTGACATACCACGCTCGTTCAAGGCGCGGCCTACCACCGACTTTGCCAAGGAGAACATCTTCAACGTACTGGTGCAGTATATCGATTTCGAAGGTGCAGAGGCCCTCGACCTCTTTGCAGGTACAGGCAGCATCACACTCGAACTGCTCTCGCGTGGCTGTTCCAGTGTTGTCAGCGTCGAACTCGACCGCGACCATCACCGCTTCATCCAGCAATGTCTGCTGAAGCTCCAAGGGGACGGTTCTCACAATGCCCGCGTTCTCCGTGGTGATGTCTTCCGCTTCCTGAAGTCCTGTCGACAGCAGTACGACTTCATCTTTGCCGACCCACCCTACGCACTCAAGGAGCTGCCTACCATCCCCGATATCATCTTCGAGAAAGGGCTGCTGAAGGCTGACGGCATCTTCGTCTTCGAACATGGCAAGGACTACGACTTCTCGCAGCATCCGCATTTTGTGGAACACCGTGCCTACGGAAGCGTGAACTTCAGCCTGTTCAGATAAGCATTAAGCAATAAGCATCAAGCAATAAATAATTAAAAATATGTCTACATTAACAATTTGTATCGTTACACTCTTCGTCATAGGCTATCTCTGCATAGCACTGGAGAGTCTGACACGCGTCAACAAGGCAGCCGTCGCGCTGCTCATGTGTGTGGGCTGCTGGACACTGCTTATGTTCGGACCAGCACAGTATTATCCTGCCATCGTCGCATCCGACGTCGTACACCATATTGCTGAGGTCATCGAGCACCATCTGGGCGATGCTGCAGGCACCCTGTTCTTCCTGATGGGTGCCATGACCATTGTCGAGATTGTCGACTCCAACGGTGGCTTCAACTTCGTGCGCGATGCCATCAAGACGCGCTCCAAGCGTAAGCTCATGTGGCGCGTGGCATTCATGACGTTCTTCCTGTCGGCTATCCTCGACAACCTCACCACGTCCATCGTCATGATTATGGTGCTTCGCAAACTCGTACAGAGCCGTGGCGACCGTATGCTCTATGCCGCCCTCGTCATCATCTCCGCCAACTCCGGAGGTGCCTTCTCGCCCATTGGCGACGTCACCACCATCATGCTGTGGATCAAGGGCGTCATCACCACTCAGGGTGTGCTGACGGAAATTTTTATTCCTTCACTCGTCTCGATGATTATTCCTGCAGCCATCATCAGCCTGCAGCTGAACGGCAAGTTCGACAAGGAACAGAACCTGCCCAAGGCCGAGGTCAGCCAGTTTACCAAGGTACAGCGCGACATCATCTTCTGGCTCGGTGTCGGAGGTCTCGTCTTCGTACCAGTCTTCAAGACGTTGACCCATCTGCCTCCGTTCATGGGCATCCTGCTCGTGCTGGGCATCCTGTGGACAGTCACCGAGATATTCCATTACAATACCTCTGAAGACGACACGATGGCCAAGCGCGTCTCCGACATCATGACGAAGATTGACCTCTCCACCATCATGTTCTTCCTCGGCATCCTCATGGCTGTCGGCGTGCTTCAGGAGATTGGCGTGCTCACCATGCTGGGCGAGGGACTCAACGAAGCCTTCGCAGGCAACTACTACCTCATCAACGGCATCATCGGCGTGCTCTCATCCATTGTCGACAATGTGCCTCTCGTGGCTGGCTGTATGGGTATGTATCCCGTCGCTGCTGAGGGTGCTATGGCTGTCGACGGCATCTTCTGGCAGCTGCTGGCCTACTGCGCCGGTGTGGGTGGTTCGATGCTGATTATCGGCTCTGCTGCCGGCGTGGTCGTTATGGGTTTAGAGAAAATCACCTTCGGATGGTATATGAAGAAAATCACGTGGATTGTCTTCGTGGGCTACATCGCAGGTATCCTCGTATACTGGCTCGAAAAAGCCCTGTTGTTCTAGAATTGATAATATCATCAGCAAAATGAAAAAGATGATGCAGTGGGTGCTCACCGCTTTCTTCTTCTGTGGCGCAATTGGGCTGACCTCCTGCTCTAAGGACGATACGGATGACGAACAACCACCGCAGAAGGTGACTCGGTGGGAGTGTATCCTGTTTGGCGCGTATCCTGCTAACGAGGTGGTTAGCGGCAGTTTCAATGCTGTGGATGATTATGCGCTGGTAGAAGGCGACGTGATAACCGATGCTGCACTGTATAGCCAACTGGAGCAGGCAGAATGGATGGACGACGACACGGAGATTGGCGGCAAGCGCTACCACAGGCTGAACGGAGCGGGGGCTGTTTCCTGTTCTACAAATCGCGACCAGCACTATCGATGGACGGATACTAAAGAATGGCACTACTTCGCATATGCCCCCATCAAGTGGCGCATCCTGAAGCAGACGGGCGACAAAGCCGTATTGCTGGCAGACCGCATGCCCGACACCTACCCTTTCAACGACAGTTACAAAGATACCAGTTGGAGCGACTGTAGCCTGCGCCAATGGCTTAACGGGGAATTCCTCAGCCGGGCCTTCACGGAACAGGAGAAAAGTGCCATTGAGGAGACGAATGTCAAGAACGACCCTAACTACTATTTCGGCACCGACTGCGGCCCGGATACGAAGGACCGCGTGTTCGTGCTCTCAGAAAGTGAGTCGTTCTCATCGCCACTGGCTGTTGAGTATGGTTTCAGCGACAGCGACAGCGGTAACGATCCTGCCCGTCGGTTCCGCTCCACGCTCTATGCCAAGTGCCGTGGGGCGTGGTGGTCGCCAGTAGACGGATATCTCGGCACCTCTTTCTGGTTCATGCGTTCCGTCGGCTATACGAAGGCCAATGTGGTCTATGTCGGTGAGTCGGGCGACACCTATAACCGTGGCATCGTGGTTACCTGCAACGATTCTGCCGTGTTGCCAGCCATCACCCTCGACCTGTCGAAAGCCGACTATCAGCCTGCGGAGCCTGTGTATTCTACCGATATTATCCAATAATAAGCTATGGACAGAAAAGCAAGAACATACATATACCTGCTATGGCTGCTGTTTTTTGGATCAGCCATGATGTCGTGCAGCAAGGATGATGATGACGGTGGCAGCATACCCCCCAGTAGCGAGGAACGGTATACGGGCGATTCTTACCAAGACCTGCACAGCCCTTGGGTGAAGGATCCCAACCAGAAGACTCATGTGACGCGCTGGGAATGCATCTTGTTTGGCTCGTATCCTGCCAACGAGGTGGTCAGCGGCAGTTTCAATGCTGTGGACGATTACGCGCTGGCCGATGGCGATGTGATAACGGATGCCACGCTCTACAGCCAACTGGAACAGGCTGAATGGACTGACGACGACACAGAGATTAGCGGCAAGCGATACCACAGGCTGAACGGAGCGGGGGCTGTAACCTGTTCTACGAATCGCGAACAGCACTACCGATGGACGGATACCGAGGCTTGGCACTACTTTGCATACGCTCCCATCAAATGGCGCATCCTGAAAATCAGCGGTACCAAGGCTGTGCTGCTGGCCGACCGCATGCCCGACACCTGTCCCTTCCACGACAAGGACGAGGATGTCAACTGGAGTGGAAGCCACCTGCGCCAGTGGCTCAACAACAATTTCCTTAATCGTGCCTTTTCAGAGACGGAGCGCAACGCCATCGAAACGACCAGTGTGGAGAATGCTCCCAACGTCTCGTACGGCACCAACTGCGGACCAGACACCGAGGACCGAGTATTCATCCTTTCCAACAAGGAAGTATTTGCCTCCCCACTGGCTACCGACTATGGCTTCTATGCTGGTAGTGGCATCGACGACGCTGCCCGCCGTTTTCGCTCCACGCTCTATGCCAAGTGCCGTGGAGCCTGGTGGTCGTCGGTCACGGGCTATCGTGGCAACTCTTTCTGGTTTATGCGTACCAACGGCTATACGCCCAGTAACATCACTTATATCTGCGACTTCGGCTACCTGTATAATCAAGGTACGGCAGTCACTTGTGATGATGCCGCCGTGCTGCCTGCCCTCACTATTGACCTGACAAAGGCCTCTTGGACAGTAGCCTCACCTGTCATGTCAACAGACATCGTACAGTGAGCACTTTCGTTGAATATGGTAAGGAATCGACAACAGTAGATCAACTATGCTGTTATAATTTCATCCTTCTCCAGACCCATCTTGGAATCCTGCGCCATACAGCTGTCAGAATGCGGTATTTCCAGTCGATAACACGAATATGCTTGTGATGGTTGATAGCCCATACTATCTCCTTTGCTACATTCTCAGGCCGCAGCATCATGGGATAATGGAAATCACCACTCAGGAGAGCCGTATCAACAAATCCTGGCCGGATGTCTGTAAAGCGGATATTCAGCCCACGACTCAGAGCCTGTTGTTCAAGAGCCTGTAGATATACGTTCTGCATGGCTTTGGTGGCAGAGTAAGACGGCGCAGGACCAAGTCCCTTCGTGCCTGCTATTGACGTGATGGCAGCGATATGTCCGCTTCCCTGGTTAGCAAAGTATCGGTATGCCTCGCCTATCATCCTCGTAAAGCCCACGCCGTTTGTCTGTACCGTTGCCAGTTCTATGTCTGCTTTCAGTTCACGGTTCTGCTTGCCGATGCCCGACACATGGAAGTAGAGATCCATGCCTCCTATCTTATCTATCAGTCGGTGTAGTGCTTCCGCTGCTTCATCAGCCGTAACGTCGATACGCTCCACGGCAGCAGCTCCAATCTCCTGTAGCAATTCCACTCGTCTGGCAGCAACACCCACCATCCAGCCTTGTTCTATCAGGAGTTTAGCCACTTCAAGCCCGATACCTGATGATGCCCCTATTACGATTGCTCTTTTTCCTTGTTGTATCATATCGTCAATATCTTACAGATTGCTTCCAGATACTCTCGGTCAATATCATCGAACGTAGCAAGCTCTTTGCTATCAATGTCGAGTACAGCTACAATCTCACCATTTTTGGAAAATACCGGCACTACAATCTCTGAGCGTGAGAGACTGCTACAGGCGATATGACCAGGGAACTGTTCCACATCAGGAACGATGACGGTTCGTTGCTCCTTCCATGCCATACCGCAGACACCCTTCCCAAAGCCGATGTGCATACACGCTACCGGTCCTTGGAATGGCCCAAGAACCAATTCGCCATCTTTTACGCGATAGAACCCCGTCCACCAGAATCCCATCGCCTCGTGGATGGCGGCACAGACGTTGGCCATCACCGCCACACTATCCGTTTCACCATCAATCAGCGCACGAATCTGCTCTGTGAGCAGTCTGTATTTCTCAATCTTATCCATGTTCAGCACCCTCTACCGTCAATACTGCATGCAGCTCCTTCCTCCTGTGGCCTTGGCTCCAGCCCCACGTCCTTCGAATTGAGCGTGACCGTTCCATCCTCCAGCACATAACATGGGATTCCCAGGTCATCTACAGCCTTCGCTTCATCAAAAGCGGGATTGGTGTCGCGTAGCTTCAGAAACTGCTTCAGGTTCCTGACGTGCTTGCCAATGTCGATCACCTCGAAATTCGGATTCCCCTCCACCTGCTTTTCCACAAACTTGCAGTCCGGGCAGGTCTGCATTACATACATCTTTATCATCTTGCTACTATTAATTGTAGTTCAACATCACCATCCTGGAGGAAGCACGATATTCTCCACGTCGTGAGCCTTCTCGAATAGTGGAGCAATCTCTTCATCCGTGAATCCAGCGATGCCGCAGCCGATGCGGGTGACGAGGAAGGTCATGTTCTTATTCTCCTTGGCGAACGCGATGAACTCGTCCACATACGGTCGGATGGTCTCTACGCCACCTTGCATCGTCGGGATGGCATAGCTCTGCCCTTGCAGTCCAACGCCCTGACCCATGATGGCCCCAAACTTGCGGTAGGCGATATAGGCCGCTCCACCGCCGTGCATTCCCTTCAGATTGCTGCCGAATACGAAAATCTCGTTCGGCTGCAGCTCCGTAATAAACTCTGGTGTTGACCTACGGTCGACATCCTTCGCGACTCGGCAGTTATCAAGCGAGCTTGCAACTGCACTCGCAGCTCCGTCTGTTGTTCTCTTCTGCTCCATAATCACTTCTCTGATAAAGTCCATATCCTCGCCTGCCATTGGTGCTGCCATGTCTGCCATCGAACCCGGCATAGGTGCAATCGACATTTTGGCCTCGCCCATCGTAGCCTCCCTGTGCAGGATGGCCATTTCGTCCATCACCTCTGGCATATCCAAATCCATATCGAAGTTCTTCCTGAAATACGGCACGATAATCTGCTCCTTCAGTTTCTTGTACTTCTGCGAGATGGCCGACGGGGTCATTCCCATCTGTGCCGCTATCTCCTTCGACTTGAATCCCTGCAACAGCAGCATGTCGATAATCAGCCGTTCCTGACGGTCCAGGGGTGCATGGTCACACACATCCTCCACCATTTTGTTGAACTGCAACCGCAAGTCGCTGGTCACGTCAAACGACATCAGATAGTCCTCGAACGTGATGCTGCCATACTCCTTGCGGTACCATTTCAGTGCATCGAGCACCACATAGCGGAACCCGTTGATAAGCCATGTCTTCAGACTCACATTCGGCGAGTGATCTTCCAGCGGCTTCCAGTCGTGCTCCATTAGGTACAGCGCATACTGGTGAGCCAAAGACATGAAGTCCAGGTTCTCCTTCTCGCGCAACTGATACCGCTGGTCGAAGATGTTATAGCCCACCTGGCAATACCCGTAGAAAAACTCACGGATAATGTTGGCATCGCCCTCGCGGAAACCGCCCAGAATCTCTTCGTCTGACAGTCGCTGATAGTACATAATTCGATATTTTTGGCGAAATTACGAAAAAAAACTCATACTTGCTTAATTTTTCTGCAAATTCTTCTTCAAAGAGATAAAGACATGTCGAAAAAAGAGTATTCACCATTTAAAAAGTTACGATTATGAAAACAAATGATGTTAAGACCAAGCGAGTTCACAACCTGATTATCGTTGATGAGAGCGGTTCAATGGAAGTTATCCGC
>JAEEGF011568244.1_pt1 | contig 18124 bp, 9 predicted proteins | sample 9134171 | NCBI WGS metagenome assembly JAEEGF01 (sample SAMN16246542, study PRJNA631951) | gut metagenome | biome: gut microbiome; feature: rumen; material: AP-attached | host: Bos | place: Iran: Karaj | collected 2018-10
TGCAGAGCTCGGCCTTGACATGAAGATCGGAGATGTCGAGGTCCAGGGCGACGGCACTAAGGCGATATTCTATTATATCGCCGACGGCAGGGTGGATTTCCGCCAGCTGATCAAGATATACGCAGAGGAATTCCGCATCAGGATTGAAATGAAGCAGATCGGTGCCAGGCAGGAAGCAGGTCTCATCGGAGGCCTGGGAGTGTGCGGACGTGAACTCTGCTGTGCCAACTACATCACCAACTTCCAGTCCATATCAACTTCGGCTGCGCGTTCCCAGGAGCTCTCGCTCAATCCCCAGAAACTCGCGGGACAATGCGGCAAGCTCAAGTGCTGTCTCAACTATGAAGTGGCCAACTACCTCGATGCTCAGACCAGGATTCCCAAGGTCTCGGAGCCGCTCGAATTCATGGATGGCCCCGCCTATCTGGTGAAGACGGATATCCTTCAGGAAACCATGTACTTCTCCTATGAGAAGGGTTCCCTTACCAATCTTTACGCCCTTAACGCTTCGGAAGTCAGGGAGATCATCATGATGAACCGGAACGGGGAGAAGCCGGAATCGCTGAAGGCCGATATCACTCCGGAGGGTCCGCAGTTCATCTCTGCGGTCGGTGACGACAGCATCACCAGGTTCGACAAGCCCAAGAAGGCAAAGAACCGCGGTCGTAACCGTAACGGCCGGAAGGCCAGGGGACCGAGGCCTGCCAAGGACAATTGATCCGGAATGAAGAACCTTGCCACCATATTCATTGCCGCCGTATGCGTGGTTGCATGCTCACGGCCCTCTTCCTATGAACCTTTCATGCAGAGGGAGAAAGCTGAATATGGCGACACATACTCCTTCGAGCTCGATATGTCCGATTCGACTGTCGTATACGGCCTGGACTTCTACACGAGGCTGGAGCGGCCCTCTTTCGGAGAATTCCCTTCCGACAGCATAATCCTGGACCTCCGGTGGATATCACCGTCTGATTCCATCATTATAGATACAGCATACGTGTCGGTATCCAGTCCGGTCGGTTCGGCATACTATTCCGAGGATTTCGTATCAAATTATTCGGAAGACCTCAGGGTGTACGAAAGGGGAAAGTGGCGCCTGAAGGCCAGGATCGTGAACGATTCCGAGGAGATCCGGGGCCTGGGAGTGATATTCAAAAGGAAATAATGGGACACGACAAGCTTAGGAAATTCGCCGAGAACGAGACATTCACCTGCCTCCTTCAGCCTGATGCATCGCTGATCCTGGACAAGAGCGGTGACCCATCTGAGGGGCTTCGGCTGAATGACCATCCGATCAAGGGGAGATGGAACGGGGAGATGTTCCATAACGACCATCCGATCGTGCTGGAACTGGGATGCGGCAAAGGAGAGTATACCATAGACCTGTCCAGAAGATTCCCGGAGTGCAATTACATCGGAGTCGATATCAAGGGCGCCCGACTCTGGAGGGGAGCCAAGACCGCTACCGAGCAGGCCCTTCCCAATGTCGCCTTCCTTCGTACAAGGATCGAATTCATCGAGGCTTTCTTCGGCCCCGGTGAGGTTTCATCAATCTGGCTGACATTCTCCGATCCACAACTCAAGAGCGAGAATTCCAGACTGACCAGCCCTTTGTTCCTGGAACGTTACCGCAAGTTCCTGAAGCCCGGCGGCGTCATCCATCTGAAGACTGACAGCCGCTTCCTCCATGAGTATTCAAAGGCCGTCGCCCTCGAAAACGGCCTTACCATCCTCGCCTCCACAACGGATCTCTATAATTCCGGGGGAGAATTCCCTCCGGAAACCGCGGCCAACCTCGGAGCTGAGTTATTCGAGGTCCAGACGTTCTATGAGAGGATGTTCCTGTCGCAAGGTTACAAGATAACATACCTTGCCTTCACGATCGACCACGAAGGACCTTACAGGCATCCGTCGGATTTCGATTCTGATTATTGGCGCTCGATAGAGGGCCCGAGACGTTTCTCTCACGCACCCTCTTCTTCCCAGAGGTAGAGCCTGTCTCCGCGGCGCAGCTTGCGTTCGCCTTTCCAATCGTCACGGAATACTACGGGAATCGAACACAGGTCTCCCTTGCCGGCCCGTTGTACGGGTTTAAGGTCGACCCGGATCTCAGTGACCGAGCTCTCGAAGACACCGGTGGTGGCACCGATGACCATGTAATCTGCTCCGACCTCCAAGGCAGCGGATTCCACAAGGATTTCAGCCACGCTAAGGCGGTCGTACCAGTTGGTGATCTTTCCGCAGTAAACCTTCCTTCTCGTAGCGTGACTGCCGTAGATTTCGCTCCATTCCCCAAGCCTGGCACCTTGGTAATACCCGTCCCAGAAACCCCTGTTGAATACTTCTGAGAGCTCATCCTTCAAAGAGGAGGCATATTCCGGGGTATAGGTCCCGTCGCAGACGGCATCCGCCGCCCTGCGATAGCAGGATGCAGTCCTTTTGACATATTCGGCAGACCTGGCCCTGCCTTCGATCTTGAATACCGTCACTCCGGCCCCGATGATCTTGTCCATGAATTCTATGGTGCAGAGATCCTTCGGGGACATTATGTACTTGTTATCTATATTCAGTTTGTACCCGGTCTCGAGGTCGGTGACTTCATAACCGCGGCGGCAGATCTGGTAGCATTCACCCCTGTTGCCGGACTTGCCATAGGCATGCAGGCTCAGATAGCACTTGCCTGAAACCGCCATGCAAAGCGCCCCGTGGGCGAACATCTCGATACGAACCAGATTGCCGGACGGGCCTTTGATCCCTTCTTCGATGATGGCCTCGTGTATCTTCCTGACCTGCCCGAGGTCAAGCTCCCTGGCCAGTACGATGACGTCCGCGAAGCGGGAATAGAACCTCAGGGACTCGAGGTTTGATACATTCAGCTGCGTGGAGGCGTGGACTTCCAAGCCGATCTCCCGGCAATACATTATCGCAGCCATGTCGGAGGCGATGATGGCATCGACCCCGGCTTCCCTGGCAGCATCTAGAGCCTCCCGCATGGAGGCAAGGTCTCCGTCATAGAGGACGATGTTCAAGGTCATATATGTCTTGACACCGTAATGACGGCATATCCGGACGATCTCCGGAAGGTCTTCGGGAGAGAAATTGTTGGCAGAATGTGAACGCATGTTGAGCCTGCCTACTCCGAAGTAGACAGAATCCGCTCCGCCTTCGATTGCTGCATTCAGGCATTCGAAATTTCCTGCCGGAGCCATTATTTCCAATTCTTTCCTGTCCATGGAAATGCCGTTTCTGCCCTGCAAAGATAGCCAATTTCAGATATTTTGCCTATATTGCATGATGGCGGAACAAGCCCGCCTACATTATCATGCAAGTCAATATCAGTATTGAGTATTTTACGAATCCGGGCGAATCCCTTACGCTGAAGACAAGGAGCCGCGAGATTCCCATGAATTATGTTTCGGCCGGTATCTGGACGGCATCGTTGGAAGTCCCTTCCTCCCTTCGGTCTCTGGATTATGGTTTCGAACTGCGCCGCGACGGCATCACCGCACGCAGGGAATGGGCAGGACACAGCACGATCGTCCATTCCGGCAAGAAACCCGCCGTGTTTGATATCAGGGAGCGCTGGAATGACAGGCCTTCCGATTCTCCTTTCTGGACCAAGGCTTTCTCAGAGGTGATCTTCAACAAGAAGGTCACTGCAGCCAATCGTTCCGGCAATCTGACGCTCATGGTCGCAGCTTCCCAGGTGAGAAGCGGCGAGACGCTGGCCATAACCGGCAGCGGCCCTCTGTTCGGAGACTGGACAAGGTTCGTTCCGATGGGAGCATCCCGCTCCAACGGGCCCTTGTGGAGCACAAGGCTCGAGGCGTCCGGACCCTTTGAATATAAGTACGTTATCCTGGACGCTGCATCAAAGGAACCGAAGATCTGGGAGTCGGGACCTAACCGCCGGTTCCCCGGAATCCATGACAAGAATACAGCCTGTGCCGTCAGGGAGGTTCCTCCCGTGTTCGACAGGCAGCCGTGGAAGGGTGTAGGAGTCGCAATTCCTGTTTTCTCCCTCAAGAGCGAGGAGAGTTTCGGTGTTGGAGAATTCAAGGACCTCAAGAAACTGGTCGACTGGGCTGTAGAGACCGGACAGAGCATTATACAGCTGCTTCCGATCAATGATACGACTATGACGAGATCCTGGACGGATTCTTACCCCTATAATGCCAATTCCACCTTCGCGCTGCACCCTCAGTTCATCTCTTTGCCCGAGGCCGGGGTCAAGGTTACGAAAGAGTACAAGGCGCTTCAGAAGGAATTGAATGACCTGCCCCAGATAGACTATGAGAAGGTCAACAACGAGAAGACGCGTCTGCTGCAGAAGGCATTTGACGTGGTATGGCCCAAGGTCCGTGAAAGCGAAGCCTACAAGTCTTTCTTCGCCTCGAATGAGCACTGGCTCATCCCTTATGCCGCTTTCTGCGTGCTGAGGGACCTCAATTGTACGCCGGAATTCGGGAAGTGGACGGAGCTGTCCGTCTATTCGGCAAGCGGAGTCGAAGCGTTCCGCGCCGTGCACGGGGATAAGATGGATTTCTATTGCTGGGAGCAGTTCTGCCTTGATGCCCAGCTGAAGGATGCCGTCGCATATGCCCATTCCAAGGGAGTGGCAATCAAGGGTGACCTTCCTATCGGCATCAGCCGTACCAGCGTGGATGCATGGCAGTATCCCGAACTCTTCAACCTTGATTCGCAGGCTGGAGCACCGCCGGATGCATTCTCGGAGGACGGCCAGAACTGGGGGTTCCCGACCTACAACTGGGAGGAGATGAGCAAGGACGGATACGGATGGTGGAAAGCCCGCCTGGGAAAGATGAGCGAGTATTTCGACGCCTTCCGTATCGACCACGTCCTGGGTTTCTTCCGGATATGGGAGATTCCCCTGGGTATCAAGTCGGGTCTTCTCGGTCATTTCAACCCCGCCCTCCCTTACTCTGCGGAAGAGCTGCGCGGCAGGGGATTCGATCCTGATTCGGTGTTATTCGTACCCGACCCTCACCGGAAAGGATGGTACCATCCCAGGATCTCTTCCCAGAACACCTCTGCCTTCTCAGCACTTGACGAGGTCCATAAGAATGCATACAACGAGCTGTATTACGATTTCTTCTATCGCCGTCACAACTCCTTCTGGAAGGAGTCCGCGATGAAGAAACTGCCGCCGCTGCTGGATTCCACCAGCATGCTGGCCTGCGCCGAGGATCTGGGAATGATCCCTGCCTGTGTCCCGGAAGTCATGGACGAACTGAACATACTTTCACTGGAAGTCCAGAGAATGCCCAAGTCACCGGAAGACACCTTCGGCAATCCTGCCGTTTACCCCTACCTGTCAGTCTGTACGACCGGGTCGCACGATACCTCTTCCCTCCGTGCCTGGTGGGAGGAAGACAGGCAGTTGACCGAGAAATACTTCCACGAGATGCTGCATTGCCAGGGACAGGCCCCATCAGTATGCGAACCATGGATATGTGAGAGCATAATCAAGCAGCACCTGGATTCTCCCGCGATGCTGTGCATACTTCCTCTCCAGGACTGGATATCCATAGACGGCGAAGTCAGGTACCAGGGGGATCCCCTTGACGAGAGGATCAACGTGCCTGCCAATCCACGTCATTACTGGCGTTGGAGGATGCACATGACCCTGGAAAAACTCATCTCGCAGAAACCCTTGAATTCAAGGCTCCGCGAGATGGTAGCTGCCTCGGGCAGAGGCTGAGTTTATCCTTCTAGAGGCTGAATTTGAGAGCGACGGGTTCGTCTGCAAGTCCCTTCGGGAGCTTGACGCTGACGGTCCCGTCCTTTATTGTAGCCTTGACTTTCTTTCCGTTGTTCAGTATGGTAACCTTCCCCTTAGGCAGGTTGCCATTCCATGAAAGTTCACCTGGCAGGTTCTCGCCGTCAGGAAGGGCGTAGATGGCGTACAGCGTCTTGCCGTCCTTGGAAGCGTTGAACCAGATCTTGCCGTCATTGTAATTGTCGGTGATGCGTGTGTTGTAGATGGCCTCTCCACACTTGCGCATCCATGCTCCGATCTCCTTGAGGATCACAATGGCCTCATCCTGGATGATTCCGTCAGCCGTTGGACCGACTCCGAGGGCCAGGCATCCGCCTTTGGCGGTAATCTCGGCAAGGCTGCCGATTATCTTGCGGGCGGTCTTCCAGTTCTGCCTGGGGACCCAGCCCCACGCGTGGCCCAGTGTGATGCAGGACTCCCAGGGATGCTTGATCTGCCTGTCCGGAATGGACTGCTCGGGAGTCTGGTAGTTCTCGTTGCGTCCCTGGATGGTACGGTCGACGGAGATGAGTCCGGGGCTGACCTTGCGGGCCTCGGGAAGGACTTCGTCCAGACCGACCTGGTCCCCACGGATCCAGCCTCCGTCCAGCCAGAGGATATCGAGCTGGCCGTAACGGCCTCCGGTGAGTTCACCGAGCTGGTTCTTGGTGAAATTGACATAGTTCTCCCACCAGTCCGGATGCATCTTGACCTTGTAGTTGAACATACGGTTGGGAGTGGCGTAGTAGGGGTTCCAGAACCACTCGCAATGCCAGTCAGGCTTGGAGAAATATGCTCCTACCATGAAATTCCTGGCCCTGAAAGTATCAAATACATGCTTGGCTATATCCTTCCTGGGGTCGCTTGCGAACGGGCCAGCCTTGGCGACCGAATAGTCAGTATATTCGGAATCGAACATGCAGAATCCGTCGTGGTGCTTGGTCGTGAAGATCATGTATTTCATTCCGGCGTCCTCGAAAACGTCAGCCCACTGGCCGGGATTGAAGTTGACAGGATTGAATTCCTTGGCCAGTCCCCAGTACCACTGCTTGAACCCTTCGTAGGTCGATCCTTTGGGACGTACGATCCAGTCTTCGTTGCATAGCTCCCAAGACTCGACGATACCGGGAATGCTGTAGATTCCCCAGTGCATCAGGACACCGAACTTAAGGTCCTGCCACTGGTCGAGTTTCTGAAGTACCTGAGGGTCGGTAGGCCACTCGTAGCCGTCTGACTTTTCGTGTACGAAACTGTTCTGCGCCAAAGCAGAGATGGCGGTCAGGAGGCCGACCGCGGCTATAAGGATTCTTTTCATATGTAACTGCATTTACACAAATATCGCGTTTTTTTACTAAATTGGTAACAAAGGACTTCAAAGCTTTCAAATAATGCGTAGATATTTTCTCCTGCCGGCAGTAGTTTTACTGGCCGCATGTTCTGCTCCGGACGTAAGGAATGCAAAGACCACCTTCCAGACCTCAAGAGGCTGGAGCGCATCCATAGATACTAGGGCCGATGCCGTGATGGTGTACGGAGTAGGGAAGGAACCAGGCTCACTTGAAAACCGCCTGGCCTCTTGGAGGGACAGGGGCTATGAGACCCATTTCATGACCGGAATAGCCTGGGGTGGGTATGATGACTATTTCACCGGGAATTGGGACGGACAGTGGCACCTGGATGAGGGACAGGTGAACGTCAAAGGGGATACCCTGTGGCACGGTAAGATGGTTCCGTACATTGTCCCTACTGAGAATTATCTCTCGTATTTCAAGGAAAGGCATGTCAAACGGGTCATCGATGCAGGCGTGGATGCCATATTCCTGGAGGAACCGGAATTTTGGGCCGAGGGAGGTTATTCAGAGGCTTTCAAGAGGGAATGGGAGGAGTATTACGGCTTCCCCTGGCGCCCTCAGGATGAATCTCCGGAGGCTACGTACCTTTCGAATAAGCTCAAGTATCATCTTTACTACAGGGCTTTGGATGAATGCTTTACATATGCAAAGGAATATGGGCGCTCCCTGGGTAGGGATATCAAGTGTTATGTTCCGACCCATTCCCTGGTCAATTATTCCCAATGGCGGATAGTCAGCCCTGAAGCCTCCCTGGCATCACTTCCCTGCGTAGACGGCTACATCGCTCAGGTCTGGACAGGGACTTCCAGGGTCCTGAACTATTATTCAGGAGTCCAGAAGGAGAGGGTATTCGAAACCGCCTTCCTGGAATATGGATGCATGGCTTCCATGACTGCCCCAACCGGCCGAAGGCTCTGGTTCCTGACCGATCCCATAGAAGACCGTGCCCGTGACTGGGATGATTTCAAGCGCAATTACCAGGCTACTTTCACCGCCCAGTTGCTGTACCCGCAGATCGATGATTATGAGATCATGCCTTGGCCGGAAAGGATATACGAACGCCTATATCAGGTCAGGCCCGGTTCAGATGAACGTTCCAGGATTCCCAGTGACTATTCCTCGATGATGCAGGTGATGGTGAACGCCCTGCAGAAGATGCCCAAGGCCCCGTCATTGCCTTGCAGGTATTCCGTACTCATGGCCAATTCCCTGATGTTCCAGTCTTTCCCGGAGCATCAGGGGTATTCGGACCCGTCTCTGTCCGGTTTCTTCGGGCTGGCCATGCCGTTGCTCAAGAGAGGGCAGCCGGTAGGTATCACGCATATCGAGAACCTGGGGAACAAGGATGCCCTGAAAGGGGTAGATGTCCTGCTGATGACATATTCGAATATGAAGCCCATGGACCCTGAGGCGCACCGCCATATTGCAGACTGGGTCAAGGCCGGAGGAAAACTGCTGTACAGTGCATCAGATACGGATCCTTTCCAGAGTGTCGAGGAATGGTGGAACACCGGCTCCTGTTCCTTCGCAGCTCCTTCGGACCACCTCTTCACCCTGCTCGGAGCCGGACCAGGAGCAGCTGAGGGAATATACAGGTATGGCAAGGGCAGCCTTTATGTACTGCGCAGTGACCCGAAGGATTTCGTACTTGCGCAAAACGGCGAAGCCCGTTTGATGGAAGCGTTGCAATCCCTGTCCGGAGCGGTCCCTGCATCAAATCGGCTATCGCTTGACAGGGGCCCGTACCGTATAGTGGCGGTAATGGATGAGGGGACCTCTGCGGAGGCCTATACGGATGAAGGGTGCTTCGTGGATCTGTACGATCCGGAACTCCCGGTATACCGGAAGATAAGGGTGGAGCCAGGTTCGCAAGGTCTGTTCTATGATGTCTCAAAGGCTGGCAAGGCTCCAAGGATCCTGACGTCAGCATCCAGGTCTTATGACGAGAATCGTTCAGGACGCTCTTTCTCATATGTCTGCAAGGGTCCGGCAGAGACTTTCAATGTCACGCGCATACTGCTGCCTGGTCGGCCTGTCGAGGTGATTGCGGGCGGCGTTCCCTGCGATTACACCTGGGATGAGGGCAGTCGGACCTGTTATCTGCGTTTCCCGAATGATCCTGACGGAGTTCCGGTTGAAATACGCTGGTAACCGGTTTGAAGTAATAAATAAAGGGCGTCCGTTCCGGGCGCCCTTTATTCATTGGCAGTTGTGAATTAGTTGAATGTCACTGCGATGGTCTTGAGCCTCCTGTGACCGGAGGTGCCTTCAACGGTGAATGTGACTGAGGATGCAGACCCTGTCCAATTACCATCCGAGTAGGAACCGGTATCGCTGCTGATGGCGTTGGTTCCTTCCCCGGAACTGAATGTCATGGCGATGGACTTGATGGTCTTCCCTGTTGCACTGACTGTGAAGGTATTTCCACCGTACACCCTGACCGCCGTACCGGTTGTGTAGTACTTCGGATTGTTCCTGTTGCTGCCCTTGTCAAAGGTTATGGTAACCACGGAACCCTTGAAACTGTTGATATCCTGGGCGTTGGAATAACCCTGGGCGGAGAAGTCGATGGTCTCGGTGTCTCCTGTCACGTCGGAGCTGCCGCCGCCTTCACCTTCACCGCCGCCTTCGCCACCACCGTCGATCGTAGTTTCTCCTACATACTCGTAGAGGGTCGGCATTATTGAGCCGCTCTGCTCGCTGTCATACGAGCCGAAGGACTTGTAGCCGGTCGAGTACTGAATATACTTGCTGACGCTTGTGTTGGTGATCTTGAAGGTTCCGCCGCTCTGGGCAGTCACGGTCCAGTACTGGCCGTCGGACGGGGATGCATTGACATTGAAGCTGTTGTATGTGCCGGTCTGGTAGAGATACCTTCCGTCCTTCTGGGCGATGGTAAATCCGGATCCGGACTGCGTGAACACGAACTCGTTGTCACGGGATGCCAGGGCGATCTCTCCGTTATTCTCGGTCGCGGCTTCGACCTGGAGGTAGCCGTAGTTGCTGGTGATGGCCTTTGCCACCTGTACCGAAGTTCCGCTTGCGGCACCGATGATATAGGACTTGCCGGAAGTTACGGAAGTAACCTTCCTGTAGGCATATCCGGTCGTGGTTCCGCCGCCACCGCCTCCGGTGAAGGAGAGGATTTCGGCATTGACCACTTCGTCCTTGGAGTTGTAATTCTTGTAGTATCCGAGGAGTTCCACTGTTCCGCCGTTCTTGACCTTGCTGCTCCAATCGCTCTTGTTAGAGACGGAGTAGACGTAGATGGTACCTGTCTCGTCCGTAAGGTCGAAGCTGCAGTACTGCGAGTTGAAATTGCTCACGGTTCCCTTGAGTTTCAGCTTAAGGTCTTCCTTGGCATATTTGATGAACTCGGAAACCGTGACCTGGGTGCCTTCCGTGATGCTCGATCCGTTGTCGGTCTTCCTGACGGCGATGATGTACATGGTGCCGTCGGTCGAACCGTAGTAGTAACCGTTCACGGTGACATTGTGTCCGCTGAGGGCTTCGATTCCTACGATCCTGGCAGGATTGTAGATGACAACCTTGGTGGTCGCACCTGCTACCGCAAGGTTGCAAATGCCGTTGGTGACAGTAAGGTCTCCGGTAACGGTGACAAAGGTAGGAACCTCTGCATCGAAGGAATCAATCGTTCCCGTGATGTCGGTGGCGGAAGGATAGGCGACAGTGTTGCCCTTGGATGCGGTGGTGAATACCTCCACGTCGCTGAGCGAGGTGATTCCGTTGAATACTGCGCTCAGGGCTCCGAAGCTGACGGAGTCTCCTATGGCAGGCTTGTTGGTGCCGTCACTTACGAGGATGACGTTGGCACCGTCGCTGACCATATAGCCGTCACTTGTCAGGGCGACCACAAGGCTCTTGCTGAGGTTGATCTCCTCGCCTTCTTCCGTCGCGATGGCCTCGGTTACATCGATCTCGTCAGGTCCGTCGTAAACAGCCTGGACAACCGTGCAGACCTTGGACAGGTCCTTTCCTCCGGTGAATTCCACCTTTGCCGTCCTCTCCTCGCCGGTAGTGTTCCTGGTCGCCGTGAAGGTGAAGACCTTCTCGGACAGGCCCCTGGTGGCAGGAGATACCGAGAGCCAATCGGAACCTTCTATGACCTTGGCGGAGACGGAGACATTGGCGTTCGCCACGAAGTTGACCTTCTGGCGCCTGCCGTCGATTTCGACCACTTCCTTGGAAAGTACGAGGGCATCCCTTGTGACCTGGGTGATCGCGATGGCGGTTCCGTCCTCGAGAACCAGGGTTGCATTCCTGTAGTCGTAGGATTCGTTGGACGTGACGTTGAGGACGACCCTGTCGCCGGTCTCCACGACTTCCATCCAATCTCCGGCATCGCCGATTTCGGCAGTGCAGGAGTTGACGGGGATAATCAGTTCGCCTCCGTCAGGATCGACTACATATTCAGTCTTCACATGAGGTTTCGCCTCATCGCTATAACCGATATTGATGATCTTTACGAAGGAACCGCCTTTGTCGTCGGCCAGGATGAATAGCACCTTGGTGGGGCTGGCCTTTTCAGGAGCCTTGATTGAGATCCTTCCGGACCTTTCGTCGGCAGGATAGATCGTGACTTTCCAACCGTTGCTTTCGAAGGTTTGCAGGTCGACCGTGGCATCTTCGGCAGCATTGACAGTATAAGTCGTGCTGATCAGTTCGCCGTCGTGCATCGTCTCGAATACGCTCTCGTCGAAGATGAGCTGGAGCTTCCCGGTCCCGTTGGCAAGGGGAACGACCAGTTCGGATCCGTCATTGAGCTTGAATGTCACGTTGTTTGCATCGGTCGTGACGCTCTCGAAGACGCATGTGATAGCGGCTCCCTGTCCGTCAACCTTCATCCATGTCTTCCCGTTATCGTAGGATACCATCCACTGGTCGTTCTCGATCTTGACCTGAGGAGTGGCTCCTGCAGGAACCTTGGAACCTGAAGGATCTTTCAGCCATTCCCCGTCGAGCGTCCAATAGTAGTAGCCGTCGTCGGCCTTCTTGGCACCAAACTGGGGAGTGTGGGCATCGGATCCGTTCTTTATGTTCACCGAGGTCCCGTCGGAGAAGTAGATCCCATAACCTTCGTCAGTAGTCTTGACTGCAGTGACGGTGATGTTCTTCTGCAGTGCAGTGATAATTGACTGAAGGGATCCGAGATTGGAATTCATGGTGGATACTGTGCTTTCCAGGGCGGCGATCCTTTCATTCTGGGAGTCCAGTTCCTTCCATACTTCCGAATCATCATACTTGCAGCCGGCCAGCATCGCGGCAATCGGCAGAAGCATTAGAAGTAATCGTTTCATGCTGTATCTTGGTTTTTAGTTTATTATAATATATGGCATATCATGCGCAATCAAGTAAAAATACGCAGAATCTCTGGCCGAAGCAAGAAACAGGGCTGCCGATGTCTTAAAAAATTATCAACAATGCGCGGTTGATAATCCATCTTGATTATGAAAGTGCTATATTTGTAATAGTTAGATGTTATCCCATGATTTCTTTTGAAAGTGACTATACCGAAGGAGCCCATCCGGCAATCCTTCGCCGTCTCGTCGAGACTAATCTTGAGCAGACACCGGGTTACGGCCTGGACAGATACAGCGAAAGTGCCAAGGAGAGGATCAGGAAGGAATTCGGGGTCCCGGAAGCAGACGTTTTCTTCCTCGTAGGCGGTACCCAGACCAATTCGACGGTGATCTCATCGATGCTCCGTGACTATGAAGGAGTGATTGCCGTAGAGACGGGACACATCGGTGTCCACGAAAGCGGGGCGGTGGAGTATACCGGACATAAGGTCCTTACCCTGCCTCCTCATGAAGGGAAGATGTCCGCAGAAGACCTCAGGGCTTATCTGGAGGCCTTCTATGCGGACGGGACATACGAGCACATGGTCATACCCGGGATGGTGTATATCTCTTTCCCGACCGAATTCGGGACGATTTATTCAAAGGCGGAACTGACCGCCTTGCACGAGGTCTGCCGGGCATATTCCATCCCGCTATTCATCGATGGCGCACGCCTCGGCTACGGACTGATGAGCGAGGCCAATGACATATCCCCAAAGGAGCTGCCCGGTCTTTGTGATGTGTTCTATGTCGGGGGGACCAAGGTGGGAGCCCTGTTCGGGGAGGCGGTGGTATTCACTCACGGCAATGCTCCCGCCCATTTCTTCACTACGATCAAGCAGCATGGGGCGCTGATGGCGAAGGGCAGGATGCTGGGACTACAGTTCGACACCCTGTTCACTGACGGACTATACTTTGAGATCGCCCGTAACGCCGACAGGATGGCCGCCTTGTTGAAAGGGATATTCCTGGAGAAAGGCTACGACACCTTCATCGATTCGCCTACGAACCAGCAGTTCTTCGTGATGAGCCGCCAGCGTGCTTCGGAATTGCATTCCAAAGTCCGTTTCGAGGACTGGTGCCCCGTGGACGACAGCCGGATAGCCGTCCGCTTCGTCACCAGCTGGGCCACCAAGGAAGAGAATGTCCTCGCTTTGAAAGAGATACTCTGAGAGGATTAATCAATTTTTGAATAAATGGTCGTGTTCTCCAGGTCATCGCCGAACTGGAGTCCGAAGTATTCGCCCCATCTGTCCTCAACATGCAAGATAGCTGACAGGGGGATGTCTTTGTGGGCGGAAGAATATTCCTCGGCCATTGCCTTTGCACTTTCAGGCAGAGGAGTTTCGTCGGGAAGCCTGTAGACGGTTTTCTCCCATTCCCAATCGCTAAGCTTCCTCACCCATACTTTCTTGGTCAATCCTTCGTCCCGGATGAAGAAAAGGTTGCCGTGTCCGTCATTGACGGCTCCGAGGATCTTTGCCGAAGGGTATTTCTTGTTGACAATCGAAATGGATTGGCGCATGTCGGACCACCATACTGAACGGTTAAAGTGATTATGCCTGTTCAGCAAGGTTCCGTCCTCGGAAATCACTATGTGATAGGACAGATGCTCGAAACTGTGCTTTTCATCCTTGTACGGAGCAGTGAAACAGAATTCGTATTGTTTACCGTCAATTCCATTCCTTGAAATTTCTACAACATAGGAATTGTCGCTGTCGTATTCCTCGTTACCAGGGCAGGCTTCCAAGTATGCCATGGCGATTGAGAAGGGAATCTGATTCATGAAGTCGTGCCTGTCGTATTCCTTCTGAGTCATCAGCCAGGTTCCTCCGTCATAGATTTCAATGCCGGGAATCCCTTCCGGGTCGGTGAATGCGATGTCCATTCTGTTATCCTGGGACCAGAGTGAAGTTTCTGTGATGGTTGCTCCGGGGTTCCTTGAATAAAAATCATTCAAAAGTACCTGTGAAATCCTGGTATTGTCCCAGGGAGCAATCCTGTCTTCGTTGCAGCCATTGAAGGCCAGCAGGGACACGAAGCAAAGTATAATACAAGAATATCTGTTTAGGTTCATAAATACTATCTTTCTTTGTGCGGGTGAAGGGACTCGAACCCATACGCCGAAGCACCAGATCCTAAGTCTGGCTTGTCTACCAGTTCCAACACACCCGCAACGGGACTGCAAAGATAATGATTTTTTGTTATTCTGAGCCTGAAGGAGACTCTTCTTCAACGGCGGCATTCTCGAGACTCTCCAGTTCCTGCTGTTCTTCTGCAGACAAGTCTTCAGTCTCCTCGGAACTGTAGGCTATTTCAGCCTTCTTCTCCTCCACGGCTTCCTGGGCCTTCTCGTTCTGCAGCATGGCCTGCTCAACGCCCCTGGTGAATATATTGTGGATGGCGTTGACGAGGTTAAGCCTCACGCCGTCGATTTCTTCGTCGAAGAGAGGGACCTTGGTGCTCTTGAACTTGGCCTTGCCCAGTCTCCATTTCCAGTTGTCGAAGCGTCCTCCCAGGTTGACCCCGAACCGGAAGGGGATAGGGGATTTCAAGGCTGAGACATGGTACTTGAAATTCTGGTCGAACCGCTGGACTCCGTCGAGCGCCACCGTGTAGCGGTCCACCTTGAGTATGAACGGGAAGACTTCCAGCTGGTCTTCCTTGACTATGCCACGGACGGACATGGCGTCGATGTAACTGGAATCCCTGTCCTTGAACCTCAAGGTCCTGCGCAGTTTGTCAAGGTCGCGGCTCTCACTCAACGACAGGTTCTTCCCGTCAATCTTGATCATTCCGTTCAGGGAAGGAAGTATGATGTTCATCGAGGTGTCAATGGACGAAGTGGCGGCTATCTCGCAGTCCAGCAGGCCCTTGAAAGCCTTGAGCATGGGTATGATGCTGTCGACGGCGGGGAAGAGCCGGATCACTTTCTCAGCCGTGATGTTCGAGAGCATCAGGTCGAATCCGGCCTTGAGGTCCTTCTTCGTGCGGGTGGAGTAGAAACCCTCCGCGAAAACCTCTCCCATGTTGGTCATGGCCAGGGTGTTGGTTACCTGGAGGCATCTCTCCCGCATCTCCAGGTCGGTGGACATGAAGGAAGACTCCAGGTCTGAATACCTTATCGTCTGCGCCTGGATATTTATCTTTGCGTTGAGGTTGGAAGGGATGACTATCAGGGAACTGATGGCGGAAGTGTCCACCACGGCCTCTCCCTTTACCGCATCCAGGTATGTCCGGTCATCCACTCCGGACAGGGCGGTCTTTTCTCCCGGCGGGACGAACTGTTTCCCGGCATTCATCGCCAGTAGCAGTTCGTTCAGGTCTATGAGTCCGGAACTCAGGTTCATGTTGAGGTTCATCCGCCCCCTGCCGGAGGTCAGGGCCCTCTTTATTCCTACGAGGGATCCTGCAGCGGATATATCGGATACTCCGGATTTCAAGGTCAGGGAATTCAGGTCGATCCTGTTGTTGGTGAACTTGCCGTTCAATCCGGAGAGATTGTTCTCAAGCGGGAAATAGGGGGTGATCACCTTACCTTCCTTGATCCTGAAGGAGCCCGCGAGATCCCAGTCATTGATATAGTTCGACACCGACTCTCCAAGCCTTATGTTGATGTCCTTCTTGCGGAAGTCCTTCTCGGTAAGATAGTCCGGCAGTTTGCCTCCGTTGCGGTCGATTATCGCCCTGTACAGCAGGGAATCCCTGGGAACACCCGGGTAAACCCTTGCCAGGGAATCCAGCAGCAGGTTGCTTTTTTCCTTTGCCTTGACTTCGTTGGGATGGGCCGACACATTCAGGGATACACCCGATGCCGTATATCTGTTGACGGTTTCCCTGATGGCCACTGACCTGTTGCTGCTGCTCAGGCTCAGGTATGGTACCTTGGCCTTCCCTTTAGGTATCTGCCAGAACTTGAATACATTGCTGGAGCCCCTTACCCCCACGAAACAGGAGTCTATGTCCATCATGCCTATGGACGTGATGTCCAGGTGGCCGTGAAGAGGATGCTTTCCGGGATATCCCTTGATGGTTTCTTCGGAATTATGTGCGGACAGCTTCACGCCCCTTCCCCTGATGTAGGTGGAGGAACCGTATTCGGCGAAGAGACTGTCGATCGTGGCCTGGATCCCAACGTGGTGATGGTGTTCTTCGCCGTGTTCGTCACCGTCGTTCTCTTCGTGGCTGTATGGTCCGAGATCGATGGTGGTACTGCCAAGATATGCCGTCAGGGAGTCCTTGGGGTCACGGATGCGTATTCCGTCACTGACAAGCCTGCCCTGTAGACCGATGTCACCGAAATCATAGAGGTCAAGCTGGGAGACCTTGAAAGAACCCTTGACCTTGCCGTCCAGATTCCCGGAAGCTGTTATGCCCATCTCCTGGGGAAGATATCTGGCCAGGGAGTCGAGGCGTGCGTGGACCTTACTGTCGATGTTGAACAGGGGATCGCCGTTCAGGAGGTCTTCCGCCGAACCCTTGAGAGTGATGTCCGCGCCATTGACATGGAAGCAAAGGTCCGGAACCTGCGCGACCAGTTTGCCGTCCACCACCGTGGCATCGGCTTCCAGGTCGAAGCGGGCTTCCTCGTCGATCCCTTCCCACCGGATCCTTGAGTCTGGTACCTCGAGATGGACCGACATCTGAGGGAGACTCTTGGTCTCCCTGATGTACCAGCCATCGCAACTGGCATTCAAAGAGAGGGTTGCATCGGTATCCAACTTCTTGAGGATAGGGAAGTTCTTCCCGAAATATCCCGTTATCTCGCTGACATGCTCCTTGTCTATCGCCGCTTCGGCCTTGATGTAAGGATTGTCCCCTGAAAGGTCGACAGTTCCGTCGGCGGTCAGGTCTATCATCGCCACCGAGGCCTTAAGGTCCTTGACTGAATAAATGTTCTTTTCGAAATCGGGATAGAACTTGGTCTTGACCGTCAGGGGAAGGTCCATTGTGCCTGTACCCTGGGTTTTCAAAAGGATCCTCGAATCGAGATCAATGTCATAATGCTGTTCCCTGTGGTTCTTCAATGAGAGATGGTTCAGTGCGACAGACCCGGCCAGGCTGTCGGGGAGACTGGTATAGACGGTGAAAGGAGCGTCTTCAAGGCTTATCTTGCCGACCGACAGGGGAGGAAGAACGAATGAAGAGGTATCCTTGTCCGCCGTTCTCGCTACCCTTACCACATTCCAGTTTGCCTGCAGCGAATCGTAGCGGTGAATGAATATCCTGGGATGTTCAAGTATCGCATGCGGAATCCTGAGTTTCTTTTTCAGGGCCTCCATGTAGTTGACAGACAGGCTCATCCGTCTGAAACTCGCCAGGGTGTCCATCTGCACCTGTCCTGGCTGGATTCCGTTACCTGAACCTGCCGCAGGGCCCCAGCCTTTGTAATGCAGCGAATCTCCAGGCGGGATGAGGGAGTCGTAAGAGGCAAACCGCTCGTGAGGGTAGGTGAGAGTGAAATCGTCGAGGCTGACATTCAGGTTCGGAAAACTCTTGAACATTGAAGCCTTTATCCCTGAGAAGGTTACCTCGCCGTCTATATACCGCTCAGCGAAGTGGTTCACCACCTTTGTCAGGAAAGTGGAGTTGAGGGCTATCTGCAATATCAAAATAAGCAAAGCCCACAATCC
>JAEEGF010094599.1_pt1 | contig 18122 bp, 20 predicted proteins | sample 9134171 | NCBI WGS metagenome assembly JAEEGF01 (sample SAMN16246542, study PRJNA631951) | gut metagenome | biome: gut microbiome; feature: rumen; material: AP-attached | host: Bos | place: Iran: Karaj | collected 2018-10
CGGGGAAATGCTTCCTGACAGGGAAGTGCTCAATTACGGATTCGACAACAGGACTATGCAGTATGAAGGCAATTATCCTTATACTGCTGAGAAGATGTATCCTGTGACGCTCGAGATAAGAGCAAAAGATTATATAGTAATGCTCGGTTCAAACGACGCGAAAGAAGTAAACTGGAATCCGGAAAGATATGAAAGGGATTGTGAGGATTTTCTGCGAAGATATGTAAAGATCTCCGGAAAAGAGCACGTAATCGTTATGAAACCGCCGAAATCCTTCAAACGATGGGGAAAAGATCCGTTCGGAATCCCGGATGAAAAAATAGCTGAAGCAGGGCAGATCATAGACAGGGTGGCGGGAAAGCTCGGAATCAGGGTCATAGATCTATATGCTTTTACCAAAGATCACCCGGAGTGGTTTGCTGACGGGGTTCATCCGAATATCAGAGGCAACAGAGCGATAGCTGAGTATATTCTCAACAGATCAGGACTTGGGGCCTGAAACGCTTTTTGACTCCGGAGGATGCCGCAAAAGTCATCTGCAGACTTGCCACAGCGAAGAGCATAAAGCCGATAAATACTGTGCAACAGAAAAAACCACCCTCTCGGGTGGCTTTTTTTATGGGGAGAACTCAGATCTTTGAGTTTATCCAGTTCAAGATGTCGTTATAGACGTCCTTTTTGTTTATCTCGTTGAGCATCTCATGGCGGCCTTCGGGGTAAATGCGGATCATAACATCCTTCATGCCCGCGCTTAAAAACGCATTATAGGCTTTGTTGACACCTTTTCCGTTCTCACCGACAGGGTCCGCCCCTCCGGACATGAAGTAGATCGGGAGATCTTTTCTCATTTTGGCGATATTCGAAGGGGAGGTGATGAAGCCGATCCCTTTCATCATATCGTTGTAGAGGGCAGCAGTACAGACAAAGCCGCAATCGGGATCGTCTATGTATTTCTGCACCTCGGCCGGATCGCGGTTGAGCCAGTCGAAGGCAGTTTTTGGATTCTCATATCCGTTGTTGTATGAACCGAAAGCGACATTGTTGAGGCCGTTGGCTATGTGACGGGGGCCTTTTATCTTCTTTACAAGCGTGCTCATTGCGACGCCGCCCGTGAGCAGGGCCTTGCCCTGGTGGCCGGTTCCGCTCAGAATACAGGCATTCAAAAGCTCCGGATACTTTATAATAAATGTTCTGGAAAGAAAGCTGCCCATGCTGTGTCCGAAGAGAATATAGGGAAGCTCCGGGTGCTCGGAATGCATTGTCTCATAGAGCTTGTGCATATCTCCTACAACATAGTCCCAGCCCTTGTCATCTGCAAAATGGCCCTTTTCACCGGGCTCTTTTACGCTTTCTCCGTGCCCGAGGTGATCGTTGCCGACAGCTATAAATCCGTTTTCAGCCAAAAAGCTCATGAAATCCTTATAGCGTGCGACATATTCTGCGATCCCGTGCGCGATTTGGACTATGCCTCTGGGCTCAGTATCAGGGTCGCACCTCAGGGCGTGTATCGTATTTCTACCGGTAGTCGATTCAAAATAAAAGTCTTTGAAAACAGGCATAGAAAAACACCTCCGATTATGATATTATCATTTTATTCCAAAAGCGAATACAGTGTCAACAGAAATGAGCGGGTATTGCAGAAGATGTTCATGATGCAGTCTGCGGACAGGATATTCAGAAGAGGAGATATACTCATACCGAAGGGAAACCTTGACAAATGGGCAGTCGTCGCCTGTGATCAGTTTTCTTCGGAAATTCCGTATTGGGAAGATGTAGAGAAGATCGCAGGAGAATACCCTTCCGCTTACAAGCTTATAATACCGGAGGCATATCTCGGCTTTGCAGACATCGGCAGAGAAACAGTCAGAATCAATATGACGATGGACTCTTATCTGAACGCCGGTGTATTTTCCGAGCTTAAGGACAGCTTTGTGTATACTGAGAGGACTCTCTGCAGCGGGAAAGTCAGAAAAGGTCTTCTGGGTCTTCTGGATCTGGAGGCTTACGACTGGCGCGAGGGCTCCGATACGCCTGTAAGAGCGACGGAAGGAACCATAGAAGCCCGTCTTCCTGCGAGAGTAAGCATAAGGAGGAATGCGCCTCTTGAGATCCCGCATATAATCGTATTCATAAACGACACATCCGGAGATATCATTTCGGACGACGATTCGTATGAAACGGTCTATGATATAGAGCTGATGAAAAACGGAGGCTCAGTCAGGGGAAAGAGAGTTGAAGGAGATAAAGCTAAGGAGCTTGAGGAGAAGATCGCTGCTCTGTATACAGAAAAAGGGCAGATCGTCTTTGCTATAGGAGACGGAAACCACAGCCTTGCAGCTGCCAAGGCCCATTGGGAAGAGAAGAAAAAAAGCATTGGCGAAGATCGTGCAAAAGAGGATCCCGCCAGATACGCGCTCGTGGAGCTAGAAAACATCCATGATCCGGGCGTGTTCTTCGAGCCGATACACAGAGTTCTTTTCAATACAGATGCTTCGGCTTTTGTCAAAGAGTTTGAAAAATACTGCTTGGGATTACAGGGAAGAAACTACATTGTCACTGCAGCCAGCGGGAAAGATAAGTTTGAGTTAACTGTTCCCTCCCTGTCCTACGGAGCTCTGATCGAAAACTGCGAATTATTCTGCAGAGATTATGCTCTGAGCCGGGGAGGAAGGATCGATTATATCCATGGAGATCCGGAGGCTCTTGAATTTGCCTCTGTTCCAGGCAATGCAGGCCTTATTCTTCCCGGAATGGAAAAAGAGGAGCTTTTCTCAAGCGTCGCCGCATTCGGACCTTTTCCCAAGAAAAGCTTTTCGGTAGGCCTCGGCGCCGATAAGCGCTATTATCTTGAGAGCAGAAAACTCAAATAATATTCATTTTTTCGTTTATTTTTGCATAAAGCTGTGATAAAATAACAAAGATTTGAATCCTGGAGGGAATTATGGCAGACAATTACATCACCATACACGACAAAAACGGTAGCATCAACATCTCAGAGGACGTGCTCACAGAGATGGTACGCAATTCCATACTCGAGACGGAAGGCGTTGCAGGCATATCGGCCGTGGCCGGAGCTGAGCTTGCAGAACTAATCGGGATCAAGAATATAAACAAGGGCCTCAATGTATACATGAATGAGGATGTTATTACTGCAGATGCAGTCATAAATGTAAAATACGGCTGCAATATCCTGAATGTGGCAAGGAAAGTGCAGGAGGCAGTTGCTTCGTCCATAGAACAAGCGACCGGAGAAAAAAACGCCTGCATAAATATCAACGTTTCCGGCGTGGAATTCGATAAAAAAAGCGTCTGAAAATGAACAGAAGCACAGCCAGAGAGATAGTCATGCGCCTCGGCTTTGAGGCTGCTGCAAGAGATATACCCGTATCGGAGCTTCTGGACGATTTCTTCTCCGAAGAGCATTATGATACTCTCGCTGAGGAGGATGAGGCTTTTGCCGAGTTCCCAGACGATAAACAGCTTGAATTTATCAAAAACGCTGTCACCCTTATCTCCGAGCACAGAGACGAACTGGATAATATAATAGAAAAGTACTCGGAAGGCTGGAAGAGCTCGCGTATCTCAAAAACAGCCATGGCATGCATGAGATGTGCGATTTGCGAGATCCTGTATATGGATGATATCCCGCAGAAGGTGTCGGTCAATGAGGCGGTTGAGATAGCAAAGAAATATGATGAAGCTGAGGTCGTATCTTTCATTAACGGGATACTCGGCAGCTTTTTAAAGGAATTGAATGGAGCCCCTCAATAATATATTTTCGGTTACGGAACTCAATAACCGGATAAAGGATCTGTTTGAGCTTGACCCTGTGCTGCTGAATGTTTGCGTCAGGGGAGAGCTTTCAAACTATAAACGCTATCCTTCCGGTCATCACTATTTCACACTGAAAGATTCCGGGAGCAGTGTGAGATGTGTCATGTTCAGGTCATACGCCGAGCGCCTCAGATTCCTGCCTGAGAACGGGATGAGTGTGCTCGCCTTCGGCAGGGTCTCGGTATATCCGAGAGACGGGGCATACCAGTTATACTGCTCGAGAATAGAGCCGGAGGGCTCCGGAGATCTTCAGATCGCATTCGAGCAGCTCAAGGCAAAGCTTGAGAAGGAAGGACTGTTTGATGATTCGCATAAAAGAGCCCTTCCGAAGTATCCCGGAAAGATAGCAGTCATCACCTCGGAAGCCGGTGCGGCAGTTCACGATATAATCAATATACTTGATCGCAGGTGGCCTCTTTCAGAGGTGCTTGTACTTCCTGTCAAAGTGCAGGGAGAAGAGGCACCGGCAGAGATAGCTGCCGCCTTGAGATACGCAAACGGGTATAAAGTTGCAGACCTTATAATTACAGGCCGCGGCGGAGGCTCGGCCGAGGATCTGTGGGCATTTAATGACGAGAGAGTGGCAAGAGCGATCTTCGACTCCGCAATACCCGTAATATCGGCTGTAGGCCATGAACCCGATGTTACTATATCTGACTATGTTGCGGACAAAAGGGCTTCTACGCCTTCAAATGCGGCAGAAACAGCTGTTCCGGATCAGAGAGACATCCGGGTATACCTGAAGAACCTCGGATCCGCTGCCGCAAGATCGCTCGAAAAGGAGCTTGAGGCCGGAAGGGGGAAGCTCAATATAATAAAGAACTCGAGAGTTCTTTCAAATCCTCTCGAGATCACTGACTCGAAAAGGGAAGATCTCGACCTCTGCAGAGAGAGGTTGGCTGCTTCCGCATCTTCCTTAATTCAGGATAAGAGAAATGCACTGTCGGGGCTTTCGGACAGACTGAATGCATTGAGCCCCTTGAATGTGCTTTCACGCGGCTTCAGTTTTTCAACAGATATGGAAGGCAAAGCCGTAAACGGTGTCAGAGATCTGAAGGTCAAAGACAGGATCAGGATAAGATTTTCAGACGGAACTGCAGACTGTACCGTGGATTCCGTCATCAGGGAGGACTGAATATGGGCAGTGAGAAAAAGAAGAGCTTTGAGGAATCCCTCAAAAGGCTCGAGGAGATAGTCAGACACCTTGAAAACGGGGACCTGCCGCTCGATGAGTCGATCAGGCTTTTCGAAGAGGGAACAGGCCTTGTTTCGGACTGCACGGAAATGCTCGACAAGGCAGAACAGAAAGTGGCAAAGCTTGTTAAAGGCCCTGACGGAGCACCGGAGGAGACGGTATTCGGCAATGACTGAAGCTGATTTTAAAGAGCTGATAGAAGAATATCTCGAAAACAGCATAAAGCTTTCGGAAGAGCCTTACAGAGAGCTCGGGGAAGCCATGAGATACAGTCTGCTTGCAGGCGGAAAAAGGATAAGACCCATTCTCACGATGGAGTTCTGCACCCTGTCCGGCGGAAAAGCAGAGGATGCTCTCCCGGCGGCATGCGCTGTTGAAATGATCCACACATACAGCCTCATCCACGATGACCTGCCCTGCATGGATGATGATGACCTGAGGCGCGGAAAACCGACCAATCACAATGTATACGGTGAGTGTACCGCTACACTTGCAGGCGATGCGCTTCAGGCAAAGGCTTTTTCCGTTTTGCTGAATTCCGGCCTTGATAATGCTGCAAAAGCAAAATGCGGGGCAATACTTGCCGACGCCGCAGGTTATACCGGTATGTGCGGCGGACAGTATTTGGATATGAAAGCCGAGAACAATGTTCTCACGGCAGAAGAGCTTACAAGACTTAATCTCCTGAAGACCGGAAAGATAATCATGGCTGCATGCATGATGGGAGTAGTCTGTGCAGGCGGTTCGGATCAGATGCTTGAAAGCGCGAGGTGCTTCGGTGAAAACCTAGGTCTTGCCTTTCAGATAAGAGATGATGTTCTCGATGTCGTCAGCACTAGAGAAGAGCTCGGAAAGCCAATCGGTTCCGATGCGGCGGAAAACAAAAATACATATATGGCTATCCTCGGCGAAGCTAAATGCAACGAGTATATAGATGTCTATACCTATAAAGCTAAAGCCGCGCTGAGAGGAGTGTTCAGGGACACCGAATATCTCGAGAGCTTTGCAGATTCTCTGGCGCTCCGGAGAAACTGAGATGTCCAGGACAAGACTCGATACTCTGGTTTATGAGAAGGGCCTCGCGGAAAGCCGCGAAAAGGCCAAAACTACAGTAATGAGCGGACTCGTGTATGTTAACGGACAGAAAGCCGACAAACCGGGAATGCAGGTCCCTGAAGACGCTGAGATAGAGGTCCGGGGCAATGCCTGTCCGTTTGTAAGCCGCGGGGGCTATAAGCTTGATAAAGCGCTCAAAGTCTTTACGATAGACGCAAAAGATAAAGTGTGCCTCGACTGCGGGGCATCGACAGGCGGTTTTACTGATGTCCTTTTGAAAAACGGGGCAAAAAAGGTCTATGCAGTCGATGTAGGCTACGGGCAGCTCGCCTGGACCCTGAGAAACGACCCCAGAGTCGTTAATATAGAGCGTACCAATGCCAGATATCTGAACAGCGATACTATTCCCGAGACGGTCGATATAGCGGTTACGGATGCGTCTTTCATATCCGTCAAGCTCCTTCTGCCGGCAATAATCCCGCTTCTCGCAGAAAGTGGGGATATTGTGTGCTTAATTAAGCCTCAGTTTGAGGCTGGCAGAGATCAGGTGGGGAAAAAAGGCGTTGTAAGAGACCCGAATGTCCATATCTCTGTCATAGAAGACATCTGTGCTTTTGCAAAAATGCAGGGTCTCAGAGTCGAAGGGCTCGATTATTCTCCCATAAAGGGCCCTGAGGGAAATATAGAATATCTGTGTTACATGAAAAAGGCAGAATCATCCGGAGAAGATATAACATTCGATATTCCCGCACTTGTCGGTTTGTCACACAAAAAACTTTAAGCGAGGTAAATTTCATGATAGCGATTTGCCCGAACCCTTACAGAGATACAGAGCTTGAACTGACATTGAAGCTCAGGTCTTTACTTGAAGAAAACGGCTTCACGGTCGGGGTGTTTCCCGTATTTTCAGACCCTGTGGAGCCTGCGATCCCGGAAGGCATAGAGACCCGGGATATCTCGTATCTCCCGAGGGATACAACGCTTGTAATAATAGTTGGCGGAGACGGTACGACTCTTGCGGTCGCCAGAAATCTGAAATACAAGGACCTTCCGCTGCTCTGTGTAAACCTGGGCACCAAAGGCTTTATGGCTTCTCTCGAGCCTGAAGACCCTGAACTAAACGATAAAATAATAAGAGCTGCACGCGGTGAGGAGAAACTGAGCCGCCGTATGTGCATAGATATCGACCTGATCAGAGACGGTAAGATCATCTATTCCGATTCGGCTTTAAACGACGCGGTGATCCACGGCTACGGAGATACGATAAGGATAAACGCAAAGAGCGACGAGAACACTGTCCTCGATTATGCTGGTGACGGCATAGTCATAGCGACTCCCACAGGTTCCACAGGCTATTCGATGTCTGCAGGAGGGCCTATCGTCGAACCTGAGTCAGAGAATATCATTCTGACGCCTATCTGCGCTCACGCGCTGGGAGCAAAGACTTATGTTCTGACTCAGAACAGGGAAGTGACAGTTAAAACTCAGAAGCTGCATACAAGAAAAGCGTATCTTGCGATAGACGGGAACAGCATATATGATCTGCAGAGCGAAGACATTATCAGGGTCAGGAGATCCGGACACTGCATATATCTGGTTGATTTTGCCGCGCGGAGCTTTTTTGAAATAGTCGCAGAAAAGCTTCAGTGAGGTGCATGGAGGAAATATGAAATCGGGAAGACAGAATGTGATCTTAAGGATCATAGAGGAACAGAATATTGAAAACCAGAAGCAGTTGCAGGACGCTCTGGAAGAGAGAGGAATCAAAAGCACTCAGGCCACTCTTTCCAGAGACATCAAGGATCTGCATCTTGTCAAGGAACTGAGCCCGAACGGTATTTACCGTTATGTAAGGAACAGGGCGGATATCAATTCCGATATCGATGAGAGACTCAGGACTATCCTCAACAAGAGTGTTACGGGCTTCGATTTTGCTCAAAACCTGTTCGTAATCAAGACAATGCCCGGTCTGGCATCCGCCGCATGCAGCGCGCTGGAGAGCATGGATATCGAGAATATGGTCGGAACGGTTGCCGGAGATGACACAGCGTTTATAGCGATGCGCACGGCCTCCGATGCTGAGAAGCTGTATTACAGATTTCGGGAGATAACGTTATAATGCTTGAATCGCTGCATATTGAAAATATAGCAGTCATAGAGAGAGCGGACATAAGCTTCAGGGAAGGACTCAATGTGCTCACCGGAGAGACCGGTGCCGGGAAATCCATTGTCATAGATTCGATCGGCGCTATACTCGGAGACAGAGTGAGCCGTGAAATAGTGAGGACCGGTGCGCCTTACGGGCTTGTTACGGCTGTTTTCCGGGGCAGCATCGCTGACAGCTGGCTTGAGGCAAATGATATTCCTTCCGATGAAGAGCTTATAATCTCGAGAAAGATCTCCCCGGACTCAAAAAGCAGCTGCAGGGTAAACGGGCTCCCGGTTACAGCCGCGCAGCTGAGGGATCTCGGGAATCTGCTTATTGATGTTCACGGCCAGAATGACGGAAGACAGCTTATGGATGAGGCAAACCATATCGTCTTTCTTGACCGTTTTGCCTCGCTTGAAAGCGATCTTTCCGCATACAGGGAGGAGTACGGCAAATACAGAGCCCTGAAAAAAGAGATCGAAAGATTCTCAATGGATGAGGCCGAAAAAGAAAGACTTGCGGACAGCCTGAGATTCCGTATTCAGGAATTGGAATCAGCCCGGATAGAACCCGGGGAGGAAGATGCGCTCCTTGCTCGGCGCAGCCTTCTCAAAAACTCCGAAAAGCTCACCGAGTCGGTAAATTCAAGCCTTCTCGCGTTGAGTGAAGCTGACGAGAGTGCGATCTCGCTTGCGGAGAACGCCTCATATTTTGCCAGAAAGGCTGCCGATATCGCTCCTGAGCTCGAAGAAGCATCAAAAGCGCTCGAAGACGCGGGATTTCTTCTCTCCGATGCCTCCGAGAGAATGAGGGACTTCCTCTCCGCTCTGGATTTCTCGCCTGAGGAATATAATGAGATCGAGTCAAGACTCAGCCTTTTAAACAGGCTCGAGCGCAAATACAGGACAGATGAGCAGGGACTTGCGGATCTGCTTGAGGAATCGCGTAAGAAGCTTTCAGATATCGAGTACTCGGATGAGACCCTTGCTCTTCTGAACAGGGATCTGGAGAAGCAGACAAATAGATGTCTGGAAAAGGCGGAAGAGCTTTCGAACAGGAGAAAGAGCGCTGTCAGGTCCTTGAGAGAGCGTGTGGTGAATGAACTGAGAGATCTCAGCATGCCTTCCGTAAGATTTGAGGTAGAGTTCACCGGCGTCGAGAATGAGACAGGCTTTTCCGAAAACGGCAAAGATACAGTCCGTTTTCTGATGTCCGCCAATGCAGGCATGGAGCCCGGGCGCATCAGCCGTATAGCCTCGGGAGGAGAGCTGAGCAGAATAATGCTCGCTCTTAAAAATGTCTTTGCCGAAAAAGATCCTGTTCCCACTATGATCTTCGACGAGATAGACAGCGGAGTTTCCGGTATCGCCGCGCAGAGAGTAGGAGAGAAGCTTTACAATGTCTCAAGGAACAGGCAGGTCATGTGTGTCACGCATCTTCCTCAGATAGCTGCCTTTGCGGACTGCCATTTTCTGATCCGGAAAGAGGAGAGATCGGGCAGGACTTATACTGCAGTGGAGGAACTGGAGAGAGACGGCAGGATCAGCGAGCTTTCAAGGCTTTACAGCGGAGACAATATCACACTCACAACGCTTGCATCTGCATCCGAACAGCTCGATGCAGCTTATGAATACAAGAACAAAAAGACTGGAGAACAATAAATGGGCGTTTACGAAGAATTAACGGCGCGCGGACTGATCGCGCAGGTCACGGACGAGGAACAGATCCGCGATATGGTGAACAACGGCAGAGCAACTTTCTATATAGGCTTTGATTGTACTGCAGATTCCCTGCACGTAGGCCATTTCATGGCCCTGTGTCTGATGAAGAGGCTGCAGATGGCAGGCAACAAGCCCATAGCGCTTATCGGAGGGGGAACGACTATGATCGGAGATCCCTCAGGCCGTACGGATATGCGCAAGATGCTTACAAGAGAAGACATCGACCATAACGCAGAGTGCTTCAGAAAACAGATGGAAAAGTTCATCGATTTCGGAGACGGAAAAGCCATCATGCTCAATAACGCCGACTGGCTTATGGACCTGAATTACATTGAGCTTTTAAGAGAGGTCGGAGCCTGCTTTTCGGTCAACAACATGCTCAGAGCCGAGTGCTACAAGCAGCGCTGGGAGAGAGGGTTGAGCTTCTTTGAGTTCAACTATATGATCATGCAGGCGTATGATTTCTACTATATGTTCCAGCACAACGGCTGCAATATGCAGTTCGGCGGCAATGACCAGTGGAGCAACATGCTTGCCGGGACCGAGCTTATAAGAAAGAAACTCGGCAAAGACGCCCATGCGATGACAATAAACCTCCTCCTCAACAGCGAGGGCAAAAAGATGGGCAAGACCGCTTCCGGCGCAGTCTGGCTCGACCCGAACAAGACCTCCCCTTACGATTTCTACCAGTACTGGAGAAATGTGGACGACGGTGACGTCCTGAAGTGCATCCGGATGCTTACCTTCCTGCCGCTGGAGCAGATAGACGAGATGGACAAGTGGGAGGGGAGCGATCTGAACAAAGCCAAAGAGATACTTGCCTATGAGCTCACTTCCATGATCCACGGAAAGGATGAGGCTGACAAGGCCAAGGCCTCAGCCAGATCTCTGTTCGGAGGAAGCGGCGACTCTGAGCATATTCCGATGACTGAGCTCAGTCCGGAAGATCTCACGGACGGAAAGATAGGAATACTGAATCTCCTCGTAAAGACAGGTCTCTGCACAAACAATTCCGACGCGAGAAGGAATGTACAGCAGGGCGGTATAACTGCAAACGAAGAGAAAGTGACCGATGTTCACAAAGAGTTCGGCGAGGATGAGCTGAAAGCCGGAGTAATGCTCAGAAGAGGCAAGAAAAACTACAACAAAGCGGTTTTGAAAGGATAATGTTATGTCTATAAAAGAAGGACGCGAATATTTCAGACAGCTTGGCTTGGAAGACAAAGTCATGGAGTTTGACGAGTCCTCGGCAACTGTCGAGCTTGCAGCTCATGCGGTCGGAGTGGAAGGAGCCAGGATCTGCAAGACGCTTTCTTTCTACAAGGAAGACCATGCAATGCTTATAGAGGTCGCCGGAGACGCGAGAATAGACAACCACAAATTCAAGGAGAAATTCCATTTTAAAGCCAAGATGCTCTCTCCGGAGGATGTATTGAATCTCATAGGCCATCCCGTTGGCGGGGTCTGCCCCTTCGGGATCAAGGACAATGTTGAGGTCTACTGCGACGAGAGTCTGAAGCGTTTCGAAACGGTTTTCCCTGCAGTCGGCAGCGGAAACAGCGCGATAGAACTGACACTCGACGAACTTTTCAAATATTCGAATTCCATCGAATGGATCGATGTCTGCAAACTGCCGGAATAATAACAGATAAAGAAAAAGAGCGGAATATCCGCTCTTTTTTTTGTTGTGGATCAGATATTAAAAATAGGGATAAAACAGCCAGTTGCAGATAGTGGAGACTACTATGATCGCTCCGCATATTACGCAGCTCGTTTTGTGCTGCACTATATATGCTTTCATATCAGCCTCTCATCTCAAGCAGCTTTGCTTTCAGTTCCGCCTCGATGGAAGCAAGCTCCTCCTCTGCAGCGGCTCTGCCGGTACGGCCGTCTTCCTGGATCTTTCTGACTTCCTCCAGGGTCTTGATGAGTTCCTGGTTCGTCTTCTTCAGGGTCTCGAGAGATACGATGCCCTTCTCGCTCTCCTGAGCCACAGATACTGTTCCCTGATGTAGATCCTCTGCGTTCTTCTCAAGCAGCGCGTTTGTCATGTTCGTGACCTCTCTTTCGGCTTTCATGGCCGCATCCGAATGTGCCATGGAAAGGGCGAGGACCATCTGGCTCTTCCACAGAGGGATGGTGTTTACTATCGAGGAGCGGATCTTCTCAGCCATGAGGTTGTCGTTGTTCTGGATAAGCCTGATCTGAGGCGACATCTGGATGGATACCATTCTGGTAAGTTCCAGATCGTGGACCTTCTTTTCAAAGCGGCCTATCATGTTTGCAAAATCATTTGCCGCCTGAGCGTCTTCTGGAAGCCCGGATTCCTTGGCCTTCTGCTGGTACTTCGGGAGTTCTTCGTTTCTGAGCTTCTCTATCTTGAGCTTGCCGGCTATGATGTACATGGAGAGCTCTTTCAGGTACTCAAGGTTCTTCTCGTACATTCTGTCCATGAGGCTGACATCCTTCATCAGAACCACCTCATGCTGCTCCAGCTGCTCGACTATCTTGTCTACATTGACCTCTGCCTTGTCGTACTGGGCTTTAAGGGAGTTTATATCCTTCTTTGTCTTTTTGAAAAGACCGAGGAGGCCCTTTTTCTCTTCCTCATCGAAATTGAGGCCCTTGAGCTCGACGACGAGATTTCCAAGCATCTCTCCGACCTGGCCGAGATCCTTTGTCTTGACTGTTTCGAGCGCACTCTCGGAGAAATCAGCAATATTCTTCTGGGCGTTGCTGCCGTAGTTTAAGATCTGCTCGGTATTAAGGACATCGATCTTGTCGACAAATTCCATGACAGCTGCCTGCTCTTCCGGGGTGAGAGAATCGAGACCGAGCTTTTCAGCAGGAACCGTTTCCTTCACTTCCTCCGCAACAGCGTCGACCTGTTCCTGCACTGCCTGGGCTGCAGCGACTTCGGCCTCATTGGGGTTAAGAGTAAGAGTGGGTATTTTTACTTCTTTTTTCTCGTCCATGGTTTATCCCTTTCTTGATCTATCGATATTTAATTTGTCTGTGTGGCTGCGGCGGCTGCAGAAGAGGAGTCCGGGGAGGATTTAATGTTGAAATCCTTCTCTCCCGCGAGACCTTCGCGCGCGAGAAGCTTCTGCATGACTTCTATATCCGTCTCTATATCGAGCGCCTGGTTCTCAAACAGAGAATCGAAATACTTTTTGTATGCCTCGACGGTCGTGTCGAGCATCTCGCTTATGTTCTGCTTGGTCTTTGAGAGATTCTCGCCCTCGATCCCCTGGCTGTCCATCCTGTCATAGGCATTTAATAGCTTGATGGTGGTGGGCAGATAATAATTTAAAAACTTCTTTATCCTGGGAACATCCGAAGGATCCGCGATGGCGTCCTGGACTATCTTGTCCGTAACATGGATGATCTCGTTTATCTTGGCTTTGACGGAGTCGTCCTTTATAGACATGTAAAGCCTTCCCATCTCGCTCAAGGCTTTGTTGCCCTCTTCGATTATCGGATCTATCTCGGGACCGTAGCTCTTCTTTTCAACAGGCTTCTTCTCTTTTTTCTGATTCGTCTCAACTGTATTTTCGGGATCGATCCTCTGGGAAGCAGATGTGCCGGAAGGCCTTCCTGCATCTCTGTACTGCCCTTCGACGACGGTGTTGACTGTCTTCCTTCTAGTGGGATTCTCGGACTGTGCGCGGGCATAGGCTTCCTGACGTCTCTTCTCTTCTTCCTCTCTCCGGCGCTGTTCGGCGCTTTTTGCAGGGGTGGATCCGAAGAGATAGGCTGCAAGCCCGGCTGTGCCGAGCGCGAGAAGCAATCCAAGGCCCCTGAAGTTGACAAGAAACGACAGGAATAGCCATGTGAGTGTAAAAGTCCAGATCGGATTTCTCGGTCTGCGTCTTCTGCGCATGATAAGGATTCTCCTAAGTATTATTTAACTGAATTATTATAATTCCCGGGTATTGACAAGTCAAGACAGGAATATGCCGAAAACTTTGATTAAATAGCATTCAAAGCCTTGCAAGCCAATGTAAAAACAATTATAATACTACAAAATGCTAAAGGGTAAACTTATTATGAACATTAAAATTGCACCGTCGATCCTCTCCGCGGATTTCTGGCATCTCGGTGAAGATATTAATGAAGTCATCTCTGCAGGGGCAGATTATATCCATTTTGATGTTATGGACGGGTCATTCGTTCCGAATATCTCTTTCGGGATACCTGTCCTTAAATGTGTAAGTAAGCACACGGACGCGTTCCTGGATGTGCATCTCATGATTGACAGACCTCTGCGCTATGTGGATGCTTTCGCGGACGCGGGTGCAGATCTCCTGACATTCCACATCGAATCCGATGATGAAGATAATATATTTAAAGCCATAGAAAAGGCAAATGAGCGCGGACTTAAGACAGGAATTGCGCTTAAGCCGAAGACTCCCGCTGAGAAAGCTTTTCCTTTTGCGGAAAAGACCGATATGATACTGTGCATGACCGTAGAGCCGGGCTTCGGGAACCAGACTTTTATGGCTGATATGCTCCCGAAGATCAGAAAAGTAAGGGATTTCCTTAATGAAAAAGGGCTTGATCGCGATGTTGAGGTCGACGGAGGCATAAATCCGGAGACGGGCGTTCTGGTCAGGGAAGCCGGAGCCAATGTCCTTGTCGCCGGAAGCAGCGTATTCAAAGCGGAAGACAAAGCAGCCAGGATCTCTTCTCTGCGCGGAATCTGAAAGGAAGTAAGCCATGTCATATTTTCCAGCGTCTCTGGAGACGCTCATAGATAAGTTCGCAGCTCTGCCCGGAATTGGGAGAAAAAGCGCTCAGAGGCTTGCTTTCCATGTTCTTTCGGGAAGCGACGAAGAAGCCGATTCCTTTGCGGACGCCATAAAAAACGCGAAGAAAAATATTCATTTCTGCAAGGTCTGCCAGAACCTTACCGAGGACGAGATCTGCCCGATCTGCTCAAGCACCAGAAGAGACAGATCGCTCATCTGCGTAGTTTCGGATCCGAAGGATGTGCTTTCCATAGAGAGGGGCAGGGAATACAACGGAACCTACCATGTTCTGCACGGGGTCCTCTCCCCGATGAATCATATCGGACCCGATGACATCAAGATCAAAGAACTCCTGGTCCGTCTCGCCGACGAGGAGGTCGCTGAGGTCATAATGGCTACCAATCCAGATACTGAGGGAGAGGCGACAGCCATGTACATATCAAGACTTATTAAACCGTTCAATATAAAAGTTTCAAGGCTTGCCTACGGTATACCGGTAGGATCGAATCTCGAATTTGCGGATGATGCTACATTGAACCGCGCGATCGAGGGCAGGACTGAAATGTAGAAAGGAGAGATATTATAAGATAATGACATCGAAACTGAAGATCATTCCTCTTGGCGGTCTGGATGAGATAGGCAAAAATATGACCGTCTATGAGTTCGGCAGCGACATCATCGTTGTGGACTGCGGAATGGGCTTCCCCAAAGAGGATATGTACGGGATAGACAATGTTCTGCCCGATATCACATATCTCAAGGATAATGCAAGCAAAATAAGAGCACTATTTCTGACCCACGGTCATGAAGATCATATCGGAGCTATCGCGCAGTTCGTAAACGAGATAAATGCTCCGATCTACACTCTTTCACTTACCGCAGCCCTGATAGAGCTTAAGCTCGAGGAGCAGGGACTGCTGAACAATACCCAGATCTTTACTAAAAAAGACGGCGATGTCGTGAGACTAGGCGCGTTTACGGTCGAGTTTATCCATGTGAATCATTCGATACCGGATTCTGTCGCTCTGGCGATCAAAACTCCGGTAGGTACGGTCATTCAGACCGGAGATTTCAAAATAGACGTGACTCCGGTATCCGAAGAGATGATGGATCTGGTCCGTCTCGGAGAGCTCGGGAGAGAAGGGGTTCTTGCGCTTCTGAGCGATTCCACTAATGTCGAGAAAACCGGGTATACCATGTCTGAGCGCATGGTGGGCAAATCCTTTGAAAAAGCTTTTAACGGCTGCAGCAAGCGCATAATAATTACCACTTTTGCCTCGAATGTGCACAGGCTACAGCAGATCATTGATGTGGCAGCAAAATACGGAAGAAAAGTAGCTGTGACCGGCAGGAGCATGGAGAATATCATGCATGTCTGCGAAGTGCTCGGCTACATGAAGATCCCCGAGAAGAACTTTGTCAGTCTTGAGGAACTCTCAACGTACCCCAAGAGCAAGTCAGTTATCATATCTACAGGCAGCCAGGGGGAGACCATGTCAGCTCTCTACAAGATGGCTTTTTCAGGGCATAAAACGATCAATATAGACGCAAATGACAGAGTCATAATCTCTGCCTCCGCTATTCCCGGCAACGAGAATATGATCTCGAGAGTTATAGACGAACTCTGCAAAAAGGGCGCAGAGGTAATATACAGCAAGAACACCGAGCTCCATGTCTCAGGCCACGCAAGCCAGGAGGAGCAGAAGATGGTCATTGCTCTTACCAAGCCGAAGTACTTCGTCCCCGTTCACGGCGAGACCAGAATGCTTATGAAGCATGCAGAGCTGGCAAAGGAGATGGGAATACCCTCAAAGAACATCTGCATAGCTGAAAACGGCAGCGTAATAGAGTTCGGAAAGAAGGGTATGACCTGTGAGGAGAAGGTCACTGCAGGCGGGCTTCTGATGGACGGAACTTCTTCCAACGATGTCGGAAGCGTTGTCATGCGTGACAGAAAGCGCCTCGCGGAGGACGGGATGGTCGTTGTGATCCTGACGATCTCGGAATATGACTATAAGCTCATAACAGATCCGGATATTACGACAAGAGGCTTTATCCATGTCAAGGAGTCCGAAGAACTCATGGATGAGATGAAGCGAATTGCTTTTGACGCTGCTGAATCGGTCGATCCGAGATCGGGAGCGGATATCCCGGCTTTGAAGACGAGAGTCAAGAACAGCATTTCAAACTATCTGGTTAAGACCACCAAAAGAAATCCGATGGTCATTCCGGTCATAGTGCAGGTATAAAACAATATGAACATCCAGATCTTCGGAAAATCAAAATCCTTCGACAGCAAGAAAGCCGAGCGCTGGTTTAAGGAGCGCAGGATCAAATACCAGTATATCGATCTTGTCAGATACGGCATAAGCAGGGGAGAACTCAAAAGCGTCGCCTCCTCAGCCGGACTCGACAATATTATTGACTGGTCGAATGAGGATTCTGCTGTATTGAAGTATCTTGCATCAGCGGAAGCAAAACTCGATAAGCTCTATGAGTATCCGGAGCTGCTTATAACCCCGATAGTCAGAAACGGGAAGCAGGCGACAGCGGGTTATATGCCCGACGTTTGGAAGACCTGGGAATAAAACAATAAAAACCGCCGGAGATATACCGGCGGTATTTTTTATGCCTTCAGATGAGGCTTAATATGATCAGAACTATTATTCCCGGGATACCGAACACGCCGCAGATAAGACAGTTTATCAGGTCAATTTCGAGAGAAAATCCCAAAAGGCTTCCAAAAAAATTTACTATCAGAAGCGATACAAAGCCGCAGAGCGCGTTTATAAGAAGTTTGATTATAAATCTGACCGGAAGAGCCAGAATCTTTATCAGGAGCCAGACTGCCAGGATCACGGCAACGGCTGCTATTACAGAAGAAATATTCATACCCCGGCATTTTAGCACAGATACTCCTCAAAGTAAAAGAATTTGATTTATAACAATATCTGTGATATTATGTATACCTGATTACTCAATATATTGTTTTTAAGAGGTTTAAATGGCAAAGCAGCAGTACGGAAACGAGAGTATATCGCAGCTTAAGGGAGCGGACAGAGTCAGGAAACGCCCGGGGGTCATTTTCGGTAGCGACGGGCTTGACGGGTGTGAGCACAGCGTATTCGAGATACTCTCAAACTCCATAGATGAGGCCCGTGAAGGGCACGGGAATCTCATAACGCTCACTTATTTCGAAGACAGATCCATTGAGGTGGAGGATTTCGGAAGAGGCTGCCCCGTTGACTGGAACAGTACAGAGCAGAAGTACAACTGGGAGCTCGTATTCTGCGAGCTGTACGCGGGAGGAAAATACAAAAACACCGACGGGGGAGACTACGAGTATTCACTGGGACTTAACGGCCTGGGCTCCTGCGCGACACAATACGCCTCCGAATATATGGATGTGACCGTCT
>JAEEGF011387967.1_pt1 | contig 18117 bp, 11 predicted proteins | sample 9134171 | NCBI WGS metagenome assembly JAEEGF01 (sample SAMN16246542, study PRJNA631951) | gut metagenome | biome: gut microbiome; feature: rumen; material: AP-attached | host: Bos | place: Iran: Karaj | collected 2018-10
GCCTGACGCGGGTATTCTGCCGAGGCCTGGTGGAAACGCAGCATGGCCGTGTTCTGGTCGCCGAGCTGTTGGTAGAGCAGGCCTTCAAGGACGAGGGCGGGTGCGGTGCGGTCAGGGGAGGGATCGCTGTAGCGTTGCAGCAGGTCGTTGGCCTGCCGTTGCATGACGGTCATCGGCAGCTGGGGCCGTTCTGCTAGGCTGTCGTTGGGGAGGGGCTGTCCCGTCTCGATGTCGTTCATAGTGATGGTGGGCTTCGGATTGTCTTCCGAGGCGCTCACGATGATGAGTCCCATCGACTGCAGCAGCATGGCCTCGCCGTTGTTGGGGTATTTCTTGAGGATGTTGTTGGTGTGCAGCAGCGCGTCGTCGGCACGGCCTCCGTAGAGGTCGAGGTAGGCGCGGTCTTTCTCGACACAGAGGGCGTCATATTCCTCCATGTATCTCTTGTAGATGGGCACGTAGTACTCTAAGTATTTGCGGTACGACAGCCGCAGCCGCTCCAGGTCTTCGCGTACCTGTGCCTTCAGCTTGGCGTCGTTCTCGTATTGGGCGAAGGCCTCTTCAAGGGCTTTCTCGGTGTCGCCGCCTGAGGCGAGGTGGAAAATGGCGAAGATGTCGCTGTGCATCATCATGATGAGCTCGACGAGCGAGGTGTTCTCCGTCAGGCTCTCGCCGCCTTTGGCCACGCTGCGCATCAGCATCCACACGTCGCTGAGTTGCTCGTCGGTCTGCTGTAGCTTGTAGGTGTATTCCAGCAGCGGAAACAGCATGCGCTTGGCCTCGAGCACGTCGGGCGCCACGCCCGTGTAGTCTTGGCCGGCCATATAGTCGAGGAACTCGTCGAAGCTCTCGGAGTTCACCTGTGCCAGCTCCATGGCGTTGATGACGCGGATGGTCTGTTCGATGTCGTAAGGCGCGTCGGTCTGGGCCCGCTCTCCCAAGGTGAGAGAGTCATAGGCGGCAGCAAACTCCTCGATGGGTTGGTACTGGTCGAGTTCGATGTTCAGCAGGTCGTCGACGATGGGGTTCTTGCAGCCGACGAGAAGCAAAAAGAGCATCGCGACCGCAGCCGCAATGCTCTTGTATGACATGGTCTTGTTCATGATGATGCTTTGTTTTTCGCTTATTCGGTCTTGTCCAACAGGCCTTTCATGTTGCCGTCGAACGAGCAGGGGCTCTCTATCCCCATGCTGGTGATGGTGACGTTGCCATCGCCCGTCACCACCGCGTCGACGTCGAGTTGCTCGTCCACCTTGACGGCCTCGAAGTTGAAGGTCAGGGTGAGGTTGAGGTTGAAGGCTTCCTGTTCCATCACGATCTCCCTGTTGAAGGGCTCGAAGACGAGCACCGCGCCGTTGAGTGTGCCAGTGGTCACGTGTTCTTCGTCGTTGTAGATGAAGCGGCCTTCGTATTGTCCATCACCGAGGGCGGTGATCTTTACCGTCATTGTCGCGGTGTCGGCGGGCAGGGGGTAGGTGATCAAGCCTTGTATCTCGGCGGTGCCGCTCAGCACGGCGGGACCTGTGTAGGTGCCGTTGAAGTCGTCAGTCACGCTGGGGGCGACGACCTTGAAGTTAACCGTGACCGTGGCGGTCTTGTCTTGTGTGTCGGTCACCATGATGGTCATCGTGACGTCGCCGGTTTGGTAGAGCGACAGTATCTCGGTGTTTTGGACGATGTCCTCTCCATCGTATGAATTGACATGCTCGAGGACGACCTCGTCGTCGATGGTGAAAGTAAGCGTCACTTTGACGATTTTGTCGCCAGTGCAGGTGTAGCCAACGTTGAAGTCGGCTCCTACCACGATCTCGTCGCCTTCAGCCAGATAGCCTGCACCCGTCGCAAGCACCACCGTGGGGTCGTCGTGGGTGGGCGTGGGTTCAGGAGTAGGGTCTTTCTTGCAGCCCGTCGTCAGCATAAGGCCGACCAAGGCAAACAGAACGAATGATAACTTTTTCATTTCCAATTGGTTTGCAAGTTACCTTTATTCGGTCACAACGATTTTGTTAAGGGTGCCGGTCATAGTGCCTTCAATGGTGTAGGGCAGGGACAAGCCACCTTGCGAAACAGTGCCGTCGCCCGTAACAACACCGTTCAAGGTAAGGGCGGTGCCCGCCAGCGTGCCAGTCAAATCCAAAGTGGCGCTCACGACATAATTCTCCACAGTGGTGTTGATGGTGACGGGGTCGAAGTCGACGTCGTTATTAGTGATGGTGCCCGTGGCCGTGTAGGTCTCTTCCAGTTCATCGTTGATGTAGGTCAGGATGACCTTGTTGTCGGCATCGCCGGGTGCGAGGTTGATCTTCATAGGTAGTTCAACGTCGTTGAATTCTTGAACGAATTCCTGGGTGAGGAAAACCGTTGTTATTTTGCCGTTGACGAGGCCGCTACCTTCGTAGTCGCCGATGAATTTCTCGTAGGGTTTTTCCTTGTTGCAGGCCGCCAGCAGTGCGGTGAGGCAGCACAGGGCGATGATGAGTGTTTTTTTCATGATGATTCTATTTTGTTAGTTGTTTAGATATTCAGTTTAGATTCCCTTCGGGAATGGAGAGCGGTGTTGTTGTATTACGCGGCGGCTTGAGGAGTCTACTATCGTCAAGGTGCTTGAAGCCGCCGCCTTATAAATTTAATGCAAACTCCATTCCCGCAGGGAATCCCATAATTAAAGTGCAAATATAAGACCAAAAATCTTTGATAGAACGAATTTTCTGAAAAAATCGTATTTTTGGCCTTTGAATGAAAAGCAAGAAGAACAGATGGATAGCCCTCGCGGTGGCCCTCGTGTTGGTGGCAGGCATAGCGTTGCTCTATGCCTTCGGCCCCGTCGGCTGTCCCATGCCGCTGTGGATGTCGATTCTGCCGCCTCTCGTGGCCATCGTCATGGCCTTATTAATTAAAGAGGTGATCTCGTCGCTCTTCGTTGGCATCCTGACGGGCACCTTTCTCATGGCTTTGTATGGCGGCGCCAGTCCGGCCTCGGCCTTAGGTGGCGGGTTGCTGCGCGTGGTCGATACCTATGTCGTGGGCTCGCTCGCCGACGCCGATCATGTCACCATCATCGTCTTCACCCTTCTCATCGGCGGTATGGTACGCATCATCACCGCCAACGGTGGCATGCAGGGCGTGGTCAACTGGCTCTCCAAACGGGCGCGCGGGCCGCGTTCGGGACAGCTGATGACCTTCTGCATGGACCTCTGCATCTTCTTCGACGACTACTCCAACACCCTCGTCGTGGGCAACACCATGAGGCCCATCGCCGACAAGCTGAAGGTGTCGCGCGAGAAACTGGCTTATATCGTCGATTCGACCTCGGCGCCCGTGGTGGCCGTGGCTTTCGTCACCACTTGGATAGGCGCCGAGTTGAGCTATATCTCCGACGGTATCAAGGCCATCGGACTCGACGCCTCGGCCTATTCTGTGTTTTTCCATTCATTGGCCTATAGCTTCTATCCCTTCCTCACCCTCGCCTTCGTGCTGATGCTCATCCTCAGCAGGCGCGACTACGGCCCCATGCTCAAGGCCGAGCGCAAGGCGCGCCAGGCCACAGCGATGGAGACGGAGATGAGAGACAGCGTGTCGCGTCCTGCCCACATCGTCGATGCCTTGATCCCGCTCTTTGTATTGGTCATAGGCACCGTCATCGGCTTGGTGGTCACAGGCTACGATGCCACGGTGTGGCAGGCCTCCTCTGGTTTCTTCTCCAAGCTGTCGGCCACCATCGGCGCGGCCAACTCCTACACGGCGTTGCTTTGGGCGTCGTTGGCATCGCTGCTCACCGCCATCGTGGTGACGCTGTTGCGTGGCAGCCTCACCTTCGGCAAGGTGATGGAGGAGATGGTGGAGGGCTTCAAGAGCATGCTCAACGCGGTGCTCATCCTCACCATGGCATGGTCCATCGCCTTGGTCACCAAGGACATGCACACGGCCGAGTTCGTCTCGCAGCTGCTGGTGCAGTGGTCGCTGTCGCCCGTGTTGGTGCCGGCGCTCACCTTCGTGTTGGCCGCCCTCATCGGCTTCTCCACAGGCACCTCGTGGGGCACCATGGCCATCCTCTATCCTTTGATCCTTCCCGCCTCGTGGCTGCTCTGCCAGAAGCAAGGCCTGACGGTCGACGCCACCATGCCGTTGTTCTACAACGTGGTGGCCTCGGTGCTGGCGGGTGCCGTTATGGGCGACCACTGCAGTCCCATCTCCGACACCACCATCATGAGCTCGTTGGCGTCGAGTTGCAACCACATGCAGCATGTCAGTACGCAGATGCCCTATGCCCTCACCGTGGGTGCCACGGCCTTGCTTGTGGGCGTGTTGCCCACAGCCCTAGGTCTGCCCTCGTGGGCGGCGTTCCTGATGGGCTTCTCGGTGCTGTGGCTCGTGGTCAGACTGGTGGGCAAGAAGGCATAAAACAAGAGCCGGCAGCTTGCGCCACCGGCCCTCTCAAAAAAAGTATGAAAAGGAAACATTTTTCGTTTTCTGTCTCTAACCGACTCGACCTGAACTATGCCGAGGGCTCTTTCTCGGGTTCCTTCGGTTAGAGGGTATATAAGATTGACTCCGTCGAACGCCCGGCGTTTCCCTTCGGAGCTTGGGTGTTTTCAACTTCCCCGCCCTTCGGGCACCCCCTCAAGAGGGGGACGCCTACCGGACGCAGACTTTGCGCCGCTTTGCGCGTCCCCCTTTTAAGGGGGGCAGGGGGGATTAAAAATACCCGCTTCAGGGAGATCCCAATTATTCCTCTCTGCGTTTCTTGCCCACGAGATAGGCTCCGCCGAGGACGGCGAGGACGGCGATGCCGGTGCCCATCGGCACTTCGTCGGCGTCTTGGTCGGTGGTCTCGTTGTGGAGGGGCAGCAGGGGCGAGCTGGTGCGGGTGCCCTTGCCAAAGATGCCGTTCTCTTGCTCAGGCATGGTGCCACGTTGGAACAGGCCGCCACCATCGGCGAAGGTAGTCAATGTCATTCCGAGGACGATTGCGATTGTCAGTGCTAGTTTCTTCATCGTATTATGTTTTTATGTTGTTTTCTGATTCTATGTTCGTTCTTTGGATTCGTTTGCCTCTGGCTTTTGGCTTCTGGCTTCTGGCAGCTTTTTGAAGAGGGAAGGTCTTTCCTTCTGTAGGAGCTGCCAGAGGCCAATAGCCAGTGGCCAGTAGCCACAATTATCTGACGACCACCTTTTGCGTTCTCACGTCGTTGCCGTTGATGAGGCGGACCACATAGACGCCCGGGGCGCCATTGATCTTACGCTCGTAGCTGCCGCTGAAGGTCTCGCTGCTGATGACATGGCCGAGGATGTCGATCACCTGGACGGTGGCTTCACCCTCGATGCCGAAGATGCAGAAGTTGCCGTTGGCGTTGACGAAGCCGAAGGTGCCGGTCTCGGTGTCATTCGAAGAGCCGGTGGCGAACACCAGGCGGAAGCGGTTGGCGTAGTCGTTGGTGGTGGCGTTGAACGTGTAGCTCGGGTTGGCGAGCAGGTTGACGTCGTCGCCGGTGAGGTTGTCGATGAGGTGGAGGTAGCTGAACGTGACGTCCTCGCTGGTGAAGCTCAGCGTGTAGCTTCCGTTCTTCTCAGCCTTGAAGCTGACGGGTTGTTCGCCCACGTTACCTTCGGCCGTGGTGATGGCGAGGTCCTTCCCTTCGACAGGCATGTAGATCTTGCTGCTGTTCTCGCGGAAGCTGAACTTGCCAAGTTGCTGGTTGCCGCCGAAGACGAGGATGGCGTTGTCGAGCTGCTTGTTGTCGCTGCGCAGGTTCATGTTGAGTTTGCCTTGGCTTTGGACGGTAGGAACGTAAGTGACCACATAAACGCTTCCACTTGCCGTAGCTTGATAGAAGAAGCCTTCCATAGGTGCGATAGGCGTGCCAGCGGCAACATTCACAAAGCCGTCGCCATCAGCGTTCATCTTGATGTAAGGCAGGGCGTTGCCGTTGGTGCTTGCACTGGCAAGGTAGGCATCATACAAGTAGGGGTTGCCCAGGAGGTACCAGTACGGGAAGCTATAACTGGAAGAAGAAGAGTAACTAAGGTTTCTGGACTTATAGCTGGAGTAAGGATTGATGGTTCCAGTGTAGGTCAGGGTGGCGCCAGTCTCGTTGGCATAGAGGTAACCGTAGGCTCCGTAGCCCAGATTGAAATTGCTAGCCTTGTAGTTTAACCATTCGAGGTCTTGCGTGTAGTCCCATCTGTAGAGGTCATAGTTGCCCGACAGGAGGTGGTTGTTCTCTGCATCGGGAGTGACAGTGCTCGTCAGCGGGTTGGCAATGAGGTAGTAGTCTCCGTTGTTATAGTTCTCTTCGTCATAGTTCGTGCTGTAGGCACGGATTTCCTTCTCCACGGTGGCGCGGACGCTGCTGTTCAGGTGCTTCAGCTTACCGCCGTCCTTGATGGTGAGGGTGTAGGCATTGTTGCCCGTGCCCGTGCCATTGATGCTCTTGGCTTCGGCCACGCAAGTGCTTTCGATGGTGGCGTTGGCCTTCAGGGTGACGTTCTGGTCGATGGTGGGAGCGCCCACGGGTTCCCAGTTGGCGTCTGTGCCCCAGTTGCCTTCAGTGACGAACCACTTCTCGTTGGGCGACACGGTGGTGAAGCTCTGCCATTCGCTTGCCATAGTCTCGTCGCAGTTCGGGACAACCTTCACGTCATACTTCGTGCCAGCTTCGAGGTTCTCAAGGTTGGCCGGTGAGTCGGTGGCACTGACGGTTTGCTCGGTGCCAGCGGGAACGGGAGTGCCAATCATCACATTGTCGATGTGGAGGTTGTTGTCGGCATTGCTTTCGGTGGATTCACCGTAGAAGGCGATGCGTACGCTTTGGCCAGCGTATGAGCTGAGGTCGATGCTCACGTTTTCGCCCGTTGCAGTATTGGCAATATTGTTGTAAACATATTCAGCACCAGCCTCATTGTTCCATTCGCGCAGAATGGTCCATGTGGCTTTATTGTCAGTAGAAATCAGAATGACGAACCTGTCATCGGTGCCAGTGGTAGCAGGAGCAGGAACGGAATTACCGCTATAGGCGGTCAAGGCAAGGTCGAAAGTAAATACGCAATCAATGCCCACGTTAATTTCCGGAGTGATGAGCCAGCCATGGCGTTCAGAGCTACCACTACCATAGATGTTGATTCTGGCATGGCTGTCGAACACACCATTGTATTCGCCAAAATACCATTGTGTTGATGAAGCCAATGTTCCTCCACTCATAATGGTAGAGAGCAAGCCGGTCTTGTTTTCCCAACCATCAGGAGTAGTACTAGCTATACTGAAACCTTCTTCAATACCATCAACCTGTTCAGCCGTTCTATACTTCACAGTGAAGCCGCTGGCGCTTTCGCCTGTCCAGTTGACGGTGGCGGTGTGGTGAGTGATGTTGGCGATAGTTACCTCCTCCACTGAACACGGGGCGATGGTGGTGAAGGACTGCTCGTTAGTCCAACCGTTGCTGAGACCGTCGCTGCTGCCGCAGTTGGAGCGCACTTTCACGACATAATCGGTCTCTTCCCTCAAGCCAGTCAAGGTGTAGGGATTCTCGTCGGCTGTCACCTCGGTGTAGTCTGTCTCTCCGTCGGCTTTGTAGGCCACCACCCATTCGTTGGCGTAGTTGCTTTCCCAGCTCAAGGTGACGCGGTTGGATTTTACACTGTTTTCAACGATTTGCAAGTTGGTTGGGTTGGGACAAGCGATGTCGGTTTTGAAGGTGATGGGGCCAACCTCGGCGCTGGGGCCTTCGCTGCCGCAGTCGCCTTGAAGCCAAGCCTCGTATTTGCGCTCGGCAAGCAGGTTGCTCAGTGTGACGGTTTCCTCAGTGAGGTTGCTGGCATACTGCATCTCGCCGGCAGGCACATCTGTGCCGCTCTTCACATTGTCGATATGCAGGTCGTTGTCGCCTCCACTCTCGGTTGATTCGCCATAGAAGGCTACTCTAATGGTCTTACCGCTGTACAAAGAAAGGTCGATGCTTACATGGGTACCCGTGTGCGGAATCTCGTCATATACGTATGCTGAGCCGCTGTTGTTCCACTCGCGTAAAATATGCCATTCGTCGTCGGCGTATACAAGCACAACAAACCTATCGTCGTCTTGGTTGCCAACATTTTCAATTGGATCAGAATTACCAAAGTCAGTCAAAGCCACGTCAAATTCGACAGCTTCTCCATTAAAGGTGAATTCTGGTGATGCAACCCATTTATAGCATCCAGTGCCATAAATGTTCGCCTTGATGTTATATTCGCCGAGTGCATAACTATTGGTACCCCAACCAGAACCAGAAGTCAAGGTGACAGTACCGTCAAGGACGCCATCAACTGCGCCAGAATAACATATCCAACCAGTGGGCAGACCAGAGTTATCGAATCGTTCTTCCAAACCATCCACATAAGTCGCAGTTCTGTAGCTCACTTGGTATTCGTTGCTGGTGCCTTGCCATGAGAGGGTGGCGGTGTGGTTGGTTATGTCATCCACATCAAAGTTGGTGGGGGCGGGGCAGGCTTCAAGCGTGTGGAAGCTGATGCTCACCGGGTCGCTGTATTCGCTGTCGCCACACTTCTTGCGCAGCCAGAAGGTGCGGTCGGTGTCGGCTGACAGATTGTTCCACATCGGGAAGTCTTCACCGGCATACCAGGTGGTGTTGAAATTGACTTCCGAGGGGTCGGTCACATCACCAACAGGGAGAGCATACTGGAACACTTCGCCGTCTTCGTAGTCCCAGGTGAAGCTCACGCCATGGGCGGTGGGATAGCCTTCAGCAATGGCGAGGCCGGTGGGAGCGGGGCAAGATTCCAAGGTAGTGAAACTCACGGGCGCGGTCGCTGGGGTTTCTTCTTCGCCGCAAACGCCCTTCACCTTCACTTGGTAGGTCCTGTTGGGCGTGAGGTTGTCGAAGGTATAGGTCTGGTTTGTGGTGGTGTATTCATCCCACGAAGCCGGGGCAGCGCTGATGACGATGTCGTCCACATAGAAGTAGTCGTCGCCCGTATTGACGCTGCTGTCTTTATAATATCTCCAGATGAGGGTGTGCACGCCAGCCGTCAATTCGTACTCGTATTTGGCCCATGATGTGTATGAGCTAGTACCTGAAATGTTAAGCTTCTGGGTGCCATCAAGCAAGAACCGGCCATAGTCTGTACCCTCAGATGAAATCTTAGCCCAGAAACTGATGGTGGCGGGGGACGCCAGGTTCACCTCAAGGGTCAAATCAGAGTTGCAGCTGTGCACATTATGGTTTCCAGGAATGATGCAATGTCCACTATTGTTGGCACCGCCAGTGGCCACCGTCCAAGGATAAGTGGCGTCGTTGGTGAAGTCGGCAGGGATTGAGTTGCTTTCAAAGTCGGCATTGATTGTTATGTTTTCTTGTCCAATCATCACCTTATAGCTGTCGTTGGTGCCGGTCCAGGTGGCGGTGGCGCCGTAGGGGGTGATGCTACCGTCGGTGATGGCGAGGCCTGCGGGCTTGTGGCAATCCGACACGTAGCTCACCACGAAGTCGTCTAAGTTCCATGAAGGCGGATAATTGGTATATTCGTATGAAGACGCAAATCGAATAGCCACGCGGCTGCCCGCAGGAGCGTTGGCTGCGGCAGCGGCTTCATACAGGTCTTGCGAGAAGGTGGAATGATTGCCACGGGTAACAGGCGTCGGGATGTCGAACAACTTCACGAAGGTGGTGGCGTCGGCGACGTCGGTGATGTAGCCCAGCTCTGCCGTGTAGGTGTAAGTGGTGGTTGTGCAGTTATAATTGAAAGCCACGTTGAGGCTTTGGATGGGGGCGCTGAACTGGGGCAGTGCCACCATGACGGCTGAGGTGCCGGTCTTCAGCTCGAGGGAGGCCAAGCCTGTGCTTGCCGCAGATTGGTAGTTACGGTAGACGAAGGGGCTGTTTGTGCTACTGTTCACCGACACGCGTTCCCAGCATTCGATTTCGGTCACGGCAACGCCACTAGAAGTGCTCGTGCCCTGGTTGTAGCTCTCGAAGCCTTCACTCCACGAATGGGTGGCATCGATGGTTTCGATGCCGCAAGGTGTGCGGAAGGTAACGCTCTCGCTCCAAGCGCTGAGGTCGTCGTTGCCGCAGTTGGCTTGCACCTGTACTTCGTAATTGGTGGTGGCATCAAGCGTCAGGTTGTTGAAGTCAAAGGTGGCGGCGGTGAGGTCGTTGACGGGAGTCCAAGTGGCTTCGGTGCTCTTCTTGTATTGGAGGTTCCATTGCGAGGCTGTTCCGGCAGTCCATGTGGCCACCATGTTGTTCACGGCCAATCCTTCAGGCACGAGGCAGGTGGCCTCGGTGGTGAACTGAATCTCGGCGGGGTCGCTGTCGCCTTCGGCATAGTTGGCCCTCACGCGGAAGTCATAGAGGGTGCCGGCTGCCAAGGCAACGAGGTCCTTATGGGTAACGTTGGCGGCGAGGCTGTTCCAAGTGTCAGGCCACGTAGGTGTAGTGGCATATTTGTATTGGTATTGGTAACCCGTCACGTTGTCGGCAGGTGCCGTCCAAGTCACCGTGGCAGTTTCTGAAGTGATATCGGAAACTTCGAGGTTGCGCGGCTTTGGGGTGGCGGTGAGGATATAGGTGAAGGTAGTCTTCGGGAGGAAGGATTGCGAGGTAACAGTGCCAGACCATGTATGTGAACTGTTAGCGGTTTGATACAAAGCTGTAGATCCACTTTGAGCAGTGCCTTTCCAAGTGCAACTTACCGTTGAATTGTACGCAGTTTGTTGGAAACCAATCAGCAGGTTGCCACCATTATAATCAAACGGATCGCTGAAGGTAATTTCCATTTTGTTATTAGCGATGGCTACTGAGCCATTGTAGACAGTGGTCATTTCAGCCCAATCTACGAAAGCACTGGTGGCAAACGTTGTGTTGGACACTTCTTTCATATAAACGCTGAAAACGTCGTTCGTGAAAGTAGTTGTTGCTTGGGTAGCATATAAGGTTATCTTGTTGATGGTTCCTCCTGCCATATCGGTCAAAGCAGTGGCAGGTATAATGAATTGGCTTCTGTTTCCCCAATCGACATAACTACCATAGATAGGAATGTAAGAGTTTGTTGTTGATTCATCGTTCACAGTTAAATCTATCTCTGCCGAAGGCTTAAACTCGCAGGTGTTGCTCGGTTCGCTGTAGTTGGGAGTGCAGCTGGCGCAGTAGGCCTTGAGGCGAGCGTAGTAGGTCTGCTCGGCGGTGAGGCCGGTGAGGGTGTAGGCACCATTCACCAAATCGCTTTGGTTGATGGTCTTCGTGGTGGCACCGCTGAAGTCGGAGGCTGTGCCGTATTCAAGCTGCCATTGCGTTTCTTCGCCGCCGTTGGTCCAAGTGAAGGTAGCGGTGTTGGCGGTGTATCCAGTGCAAGTCAGGTTCTTGGGCTTGGGGCAGCAGGGTGCTTCGCCAGCAGTGTAGGTGAAGGTGGTCTTGGGGAGGAAACTCCTACCACTTCCATTTCCATCTCCGCTCCATGCTGTATAACCGCTTTGGTTTACACCATACCAAGAAGTGCTGGAATAGTTTCCTGATCCTAATGCTGCATCTTGGTAGATGCCGATAAGGAGGTTGCCGCCTCCATAAGAATAATCCGAAGAGAAGGGGAAGTCTACCTCAACTTCTGAGGTGTTTCTCGTGAATGTTTTTGCATCGTGAAAAACGGTGGTGGCACCAGTTGTTCCAGTTAAAGCAGTAAGAGTTGTAAAATTCACCTCCTTTACGAAAACGGTGAAAGTTGGAGTAATTGTATTACTGCCTACACTCTTTAAATAAAACTTCATGGACGAAATAGTACCGTTTGCCATATCCTCCAACTGATCAGCTGGGATGACAAATTCGCACTTAACGCCATCATCGGCATAAAGGCCGTAAAAAGGGACGTAGGTATTCTCATTAGTCCCGTTGTACACAGTCAATGTTTCCTGAGCCATCGCTGCCCAAGGCAATCCTATTGCCAGAAGCAGCATAAGTAGTAAATGTCTTTTTTTCATGTGTTTAAGTTTTAATTGTTGATTATCATTTGTTTACTTTCTTTCATTATTAATATAGAGCCTATTTCGGGGCTTCAAAGATAGTGCTTTTTTGAAATGATAAGAAAAAGTGGAACATTATTCCGATGCTTCGTCATCCCACCCTTTGCCCTTCATACTGCTGCACCTCGTCGTATTTGTACTCCAACGAGATGCCCACCTGGCGGAACATCTCCTCGGTCTCGGCGCCGTCGTGGTATCGTCGTTCGCACACCACGCGCACGATGCCGCAGTTGATGATGAGCATGGCACAGGTGCGGCAGGGCGTCATGCGGCAGTAGAGGGTGCTGCCGTCCAAGGCGATGCCCCTGCGGGCCGCCTGGCAGATGGCGTTCTGCTCGGCATGCACGGTGCGCACACAGTGCTGGGTGACCGAGCCGTCCTCGTGGATGGTCTTGCGGAACAGGTGCCCCACGTCGTCGCAATGCGGCAGGCCCTTGGGCGAGCCCACATAGCCCGTCACTAAGATCTGCTTGTCCTTGACGATGACACAGCCACTGCGCCCACGGTTGCAGGTGGCGCGCTCGCTGACGGTGTCGGCGAGGTTGAGGAAGTAGTCGTCCCACGAAGGACGCACGTGGAGCTGGCGCAAGGCCTTCTCCACCTGCTCGTGGAGCTCGGGGATGGTGCCGTCGTTGGTGAGCACGAAGTCGGCCTCCTTGATGCAGGCGCCAAGGTTCTGCTTGTTGGGGTCGGTGGCGCTCATCTCGCGTTCTTCGTTGGCCACGAATGTCTCGAAGTCGATATGGTCGGTCTCGGAGCCGCGCAGGTAGATGCGGTCGTAGCGTATCCTACGGTCGGCGTCGACGGCGAAGAGGTAGAACTCGCCTTTCTCGCGCAGCGAGTGGATCTCACCCGGGGTGCGCACGCTCTCGATGACGGCGTTCTTGCCTTCGGCCTTGGCGCGTTCGAAGAGCTGGTCGGTGATGTAGCTGGGGCAGTGCTGTGCCCGTAGGTCGTTGCCCACGAGGGTGAGGGTGTCGCGGTTCACTTCGAGGCCGCGGCGTTGGCATTCTTCTGTGATGTAGGCCCGCACTGAGTAGTGCACGAAGCCCTTCTCCTTGACGAGATAGTCGACGATGGTGCCTTTGCCCGCACCGAGGGTGCCTGTGATTCCTATGATGATCATATTTTTAGTTTTTTACTTGTTCTTTAATCTCAACGACCCACTTGGTGACATCGGCGGGCTGGAAGCGTAGCATTTTGCGCAGCAGGTCGACGGCGTCGTCGCTGACGATGAGGTTGTCGGCGTGTTCGCGGCGCATGAAGCCCTCGTCGGCGATGTGGTCGATGAAGGCGACGAGGCCGTCGTAGTAGCCGTTTACGTTGTAGAGGGCCACGGGCTTGTCGAAGACGCGCAGCTGGCTGAGGACATAGGTCTCGAAGAACTCGTCCATGGTGCCGATGCCACCCGGCAGGACGATGAAGCCGTCGGCCATGTCCTCGAGGATCTTCTTGCGCTCGGCCATCGACTCCACCACGATGAGGTCGTCGATGCCTTCATGACCCACGCGCATGTCCAGCAGGTGCTGGGTGATGGTGCCCGTCACCTTGCAGCCATGCTCCAGCATGACGTCGGCGATGACTTTCATCAGGCCCACGCTGCCGCCGCCATAGAGCAGCTCGCAGTCGTTGTCGGCCAACACGCGGCCCAGCTCGGCGGCTTTCTCCTTGTAGATGGGGGCGAAACCCATGCTGCTGCCGCAAAACACACAAATCTTCTTCATTCGCTATATTTTTTGCAAATGTAGGGTTTTTTTCCATAGTTTTGCACAACCTAATTTTAAAAATCATGAAAAACACGAAACTTATCATCGCATTGGCCTTGGCCTTGGGTCTGGCCGCTTGTGGCAACCAGCCTAAGTCGAACGAGAACACGGATCCCACGCCTGCCACGGTCACAGAGACGCCTTTCGACTGGGGCATGCTGAAACTTGGCATGGAGATTCCCAAAACCATCGAAGGCTGCACCATCGAGCCGGTGACCTATATGGCCGAGGGAGAGCAACAGGTCGAATATGCCATCAAGAAGGACGGCAAGACTTTGGCCATCCTTGAACCGGAGTTCGATGTCGATCTGATGGAGCTGACCAACAAGGTTGGTGTGATCGCCATTCATTCCGAAGAGTATCAAACCGATAAGGGCTTCCATGTGGGCAGCAACATCAATGACATCTTTGCGGCTTACCCCGATATGTTGACGACGGGATATGCCCCTGACGGCAACCTGTATGTCGACTTGGGTGGGACCCAGTTCGTGGTGTCGGGCGAGGACTATGCAGGCACCCTCCCCGAACTCAGCTGCGACGAAGGCGAGCTCATCGCTGAGCCTACCTTCAAGCCCGATGCCAAAGTGAAGGTCGTCCGCCTCTATAAGTGGGATTTCTGATCTCTCTATGGATAGGACGATAGGCATCCTGGGCGCCATGGCCCAGGAGATCGACGAGGTGAAAGCCTTGCTGACAGACAAAACAGTGGTCAAAATCGCCAACCGCGAGTTTGTGGTGGGCAAGATCGACGGCATCGCCTGCGTGGTGGCCTTCTCCAAATGGGGTAAGGTGGCCGCCACCATCACCGCTACCTTATTAATACAGGATTTCGGCGTCACCGACCTCTTCTTCATCGGCACGGCGGGCGCCCTGGCCGACGGCCTCAAAGTGGGCGACATTGTCATCTCCAAGCGATTGGTGCAACATGATTTGGATGCCCGACCCATCATTTCGCGCTTCGAACTGCCGCTGCTGAATCGCATCTATGTCGACAGCAACCCTGAGTTGACGGAATTGGCAGGCAAGGCGGTGACCAATTTGTTGAACAAAGGCGTGGTGAATATGGTAGGTGAGGAGGCTGTGAAGGAGTTCAACCTTGCGCCGACGCTCTATTTCGGCGACATCGCCAGCGGCGACCAGTTCATCAACAGCGACGCACAGCGCAACGAGATCCTCGCTGAGCTGCCCGACGTGCTCTGCGTCGAGATGGAGGGCGCAGCCGTGGCACAGGTGTGCCTCGAGTTCAACGTGCCCTTCACGGTGATACGTACTATCAGCGACAGCGCCAACCACAACGCGCGCGTCGACTTCGGCCGTTTCATCGTCGAGGTGGCCAACGCCTATTCGCGGGCCATCATCGGCGAGATCATGCGGATGATGTGAGTCTCTATGAGAAAAGGTGCGTGAGGAGGACGCTGAGCCTCGACACGGGCTTTTTCTTGTCGTCACGGTGGTTCCACGGGTCTTCCTTGAATTCGAAGAACTGCACCTGGGTGCCGTTGTGTGCTTTTTTGTCCTTGGGCGACGTGAGGGTCTCCTTGACTTTCTTTTTCTTGAACTGGGTGCCGATGGCGCCGAGCAGGGTGGCTGCCAAGAAAGCAAAGGCGATCATATAGAAGCGGAAATCTTTCGAGACGATGCCCAACACGACGGCGGCCACGGTGAACAACGCGGGAGCCAGCCACCATAGCTTCAGCAGCTTGACTTCACGTCCCGTGGCGATGGCGACCTTCCCCGTCTGGCCGTTGACGGAAGCCGTGACGCCGTTGCCGCAGTCGACGAAATAGACGGGCAGGAGGGCGTAGGCAGCCTCGTTGTCGTCATCCAACAGATACAACGTCATCCGCTTGTTGAACAGTTTCTTGGAGAGGGTGCGGATGAGTTCCACCTCGACTTCCTCGGTGATCCGTAGGGTCATCGCCTGAGCGTCGAGATTCTGTATCTTGGCCTTCTGGCCGTTGAGGTAGCTGAAGTCGAAGGTACGGGCCTCGTTGAAGTCGTATGGCTCGATGCCGTCGAGAAACAGGTTGTCGAACTCCTTGGAGGCGTTGACGGCGATTGAGTTGAGGTGGGCCTTGAAGAGGTGTTCGGTCTCGCTGGCGCCTTTCTTCATGAGGTAGAGCTTGCCATCGAAGCTGCCCCTGACGATTTGGAAGGGCAGGTAGCATCCGATGAGGTTATCGATGTGTTGCACGATTGCTTTGGCCACGGGATGCTTGCGATGGCTGTCAATCCATTTCCTGAGCTTGTCTTTGGCTTCGTCGAGGGTGACCTTGAACGGGATGATGGCCTCGGGGAGTTCGGCACCGGCGAAGGTGTCGTCGATGAGCGTGTTGTCGCAGAAGGGACAACTCGCAGTGGCCTCTTCCGACGATGTCATGGTCTGTGCGCCACAGGCGGGGCATCGGAACAGCTTGGCTTGCGAGAGCTGCTGCCTGAGCTCCTGCTGATGGGTGCTCCTCCAGTGGCTGAGCTCGGCCTTACGTGTGTCGGGCTCCACGGCCGTGCCGCAATGGGTGCATACGTATTGCTGTTTGGCGATGTCGAAGCCCACTTCGCCGCCACAGTTTTTGCAACGGATGACCAAGGGGTTGATGTGGGTCGTATCCATGGCGTCTGTCATTTTTCTTCCAATTCCAACCGAATGATCTCCCAAAACATCGTCATCCCGATCTCCAAGATGTCATCCGGGAAGTCGAATTCTGGATTATGCAAAGCAGGTTGTTCCAAACCTGAGCCAAGGCCGAAGAAGCCAATGGGACAGATGCTGCCAAACCGTCCGAAGTCCTCCGACCAGCGGAAGGGCTCGTCGAGATGGCCGAGTTCAAGTTCGAGGTTGTGGGCGGCCTGTTCGATGGTCTTCACGCAGTTAGGGTCGCTGTTGGTGGCCGCGAAGGCCTCGTGTTCGGTGAAGCTGAAGTCGAAGAGGTAGTCTTTGGCTTTGGCGCGGCATAGCTCGATGATCTGGGTGGCCATGAGTTGAAGGTTGCGGTCGTCGTAGCTGCGTAAAGTGAGCCAAATCTCGGCATGGCCAGGGGCCACGCCAAACGTCTCCTCGCCTAAGATGGCGTGCGTGATGACGAAGGTCGTCAGCGGCTTCACGGCTTTCAGCTGCTCGCGTTTCTTCTCGAGGTTGTGGATGAGCACGGCCAACAACTCTGAAGGGCTACGTCCTGTCTCGGGTTGCGAGGCGTGGGCGGTGCGGCCGTCGAAGGTCATCTTTAGTCCAAAAGATGCCGCTGCGAAACAGCCTTCCTTGACCACGACTTGTCCTTTCTCGAAGCCAGGCAGGTTGTGCAGCCCGTAGGCCAGGTCGGGCTTGATCTGCTCGAACTGTGGGTCGTTGAGGATGGCCTGTGCGCCTTGCCCCGTCTCCTCGGCGGGTTGGAAGAGCAGCACCACCTCGCCTTGGTCGGGACGTTGCTCGCCGAGCCATTGCGCCAGTCCGCAGAGGATGGTGGCATGGCCGTCATGGCCGCATTTGTGCGAAACGCCTTGGTTTTGCGAGCGGTAGGGGAGGTCGTTAGGCTCGGGAATGTGCAGTGCGTCGATGTCGCCGCGGATGAGGATGCGCTTGCCGGGCTTCGCGCCTTTATACACTGCCGCCAGACCGTAGCCACCGATTTTCTCGATGAGGAGGTCGGGCTGGGTCTGTTTCACCCATTCGTTCAAGATCCTGTTGGTCAGCGCCTCTTGTCCCGACAGCTCGGGGTGGGCATGCAGGATATGGCGGAGTTCGATGAGGGTTTGCATGGTAGGATTCTTTGGCGCAAAATTAAGGGTTTTTTCCATATTCCAAAAAATGTCCTATCTTTGCACCCAAATTCTTTTTGACACGTGACTGCGTGACACGAGACGCAAGTCTTGGTCCCGTGTCCCGAAGTCCCGCGTCCCGCGTCAATTATTACTATGCAAACTGTTCTCTATCCCCTAAAGTTCAAGCCCATCTTTAAAGACCGGATCTGGGGCGGCCGTAAGATCAAGGACCAACTGGGTCTCGACTATGGCGCGCTGCCCAACTGCGGCGAGGCGTGGCTGCTCTCGGGATTGTGGGACGAGCAGAGCGTAATCGCCAACGGCGACTTCGAAGGCGACGAGATCAACGACCTGGTGGAGACCTTCATGGGCGACCTGGTGGGCGAGAGCGTCTTCGACAAATACGGCGAGCAGTTCCCGTTGCTGCTGAAGATCATCGATGCCAACGACTGGCTCTCGGTGCAGGTGCATCCCGACGACGAGTTGGCGGAAAAGCGCGGCTTGGGCAACGGCAAGACCGAGATGTGGTATGTGATGCAGGCAGAACAGGATGCCGAACTCATTATGGGCTTCAACCGCGAGATGACT
>JAEEGF010488091.1_pt1 | contig 18115 bp, 10 predicted proteins | sample 9134171 | NCBI WGS metagenome assembly JAEEGF01 (sample SAMN16246542, study PRJNA631951) | gut metagenome | biome: gut microbiome; feature: rumen; material: AP-attached | host: Bos | place: Iran: Karaj | collected 2018-10
GACAAGGACGAGCAGGAGCCTTAAGCCCCGCGCGGCGGGCTTAAGGGGAACCTCCCCCGCCCCTCCGAAGGAGGGGAGTGCGCGCCAGCGTTGTCTCTCCTTCGAGCACCCAGCGTTGTCCCCTCCTCCGGGGAGGAGGGGTGCGGGGTGGTAGCGGAACAAACAATGCTTGACCTATTAAATAGGTAAGGACCGTATTTTTCTCTTCCCCCGTCGCTGCGCTCCCCTCATCGCTCCCTCCTCGCGCTTCGCCACCCCTAACCCCTCCTTCCAAAAGGAGGGGACTACAGGCCGACATCCAGCCGTTGAGGCAAATAGGTAGCGGTGTGAAAGCATTGCTTTCGGACGCCGGAAGCATTGACTTTGCATCGCTACCTTATTGCGTTTAGACGCTGGGAGCTATGCTTTTGCAGTCTGAAAGCAATGCTTTAGCAGACTGAAAGCAATGCTCCGACTCTCTGGAATGATTGCATCCGGAACCTCACCCCAGCCCTCTCCGAAGGAGAGGGAGCGCAATCTGTGAAATCATTAAGAACAGCAGATGAAACAGGCTAGCAGGCAGGAAAAATCCGCGAAATCTGTGAAGGCTGCGATTAAGCGAGAGAAGAGCGATGCTTGCATCAGCTTTTCCGAGCGTGAGCAGACTCGACCGAAGGTCAAATCTGTGGTAAAAAACAAAACAACAAGTAAAATTATGAAGAAAGAGACTATTAAGTACATCATACAGCTCATCGTGGCGGTACTGACCGCCATCGGTTCGACGCTGTCAGTAACCACCGCTGCTTCCGGTGCTCCTGCCGAAGGTGTTGCCCTCTTGGGCGGCACCATCGTGGGCACCGGCTGGCTTCATCACATATCCACGCTGGTGTAGTGGTCGCTCCGCGAGATTTAGAGCCCCTTGATAAGGGGCGGCTATCGCTCGGCTTTGCCGCTTTCAGAGCGAAGCGGGGAAAGAATGCAGGGTTTTATCGCTCCGCGAGAAATTATAAAAAAATCTGATTCAAAATTTAACAAAATGGCAATTGTATATTATTAAGGTCAAGAATTAGAGAATTGGAGAATTATTCGTTGCATGAGTGGGAATTATTGAGAATTGGAGAAGAAATTGCAAGCAATTTCCATTCTCGTCGCTTGCGGCGAATTCTTATCAATTCATTTGCATGAAGAAAAAATTCTCAAATTCTCAAATTCTTGATAAAAAATGGTGATGAAGTTAAGTAAGAATTTCACGTTAGAGGAGATGGTGGCGACGAGTCACCGGAAGTTGCAAGACACACCGACGCTGGAGGTGGTGCAGAACCTGCAGAAGCTTTGCGCCCTCGTGTTACAACCGTTAAGAGACGCTATCGGGCGACCCGTCTACATCAATAGCGGGTATCGCTCGAAGCGACTGAACGCCCGAGTCGGGGGCGTACCGAATTCCCGACACCTGCAAGGACGGGCTGCCGACATCCATTGCGACAACCTCGACTATGCAAAAGTGATCTTTGACTTATTGAAACAAAATCCGAATGTAGATAAAGTGCTGCTTGAAAGGAAGGGCAGGAGCGTCTGGGTTCACGTACAACTCTGACCCCTAGTGGGCAGGGTGAAGAACGGTTCAGAGACACTGCGTGCAGTTTAGAACGGTTTAGAACCCGACCTCCACCGTCGCTGCACTCCCCTCATCGCTCCCTCCTCGCGCTAAAGTTTTTCCCCGATACCTTTGCACAATCAAGAAAATGATGTATCTTTGCAAACAGAATAACCAAAGACCAAAGAACAATGACTAATTCGCCTAAATTTAAGGTTGGTGATACTATTTATTGGTATTGTAATGAAGATGGATGCGTTCATAGCGCTGAAGTACAATATGTGAACTTTGCTATGGCTGGCAATGATTATATTGAAGTTAATTATGAGGTTGAAGTTGAGATTTCTGGCGAAAAGAAGACATTGTTTATAGATGATTACGACGCTATGGCGAGTGATTTTTCTTAGCTTTGCCATTTAAACGAAAGCCAGTAAAAACGTAAAACGTAAAAGTGCAAACAATATGAAGGAAGGATATTTAGATTTTGACGAGTATATCCGTCAAGGAGAACCCTCTCTGAGGGAAAAGGCAGGCTATTGGCAGACGGCTATAGGTCTTCAGGCTGTAGATGGCTTGAAGGTTTCGAGCTATCTGCAAAACACGGCGTGTCGCCATATTGAAGGAGATATAACGATAGATGAAGCGCGTGAACTCGTCAATCAATACTATCTTACAAAGACGGCCCACGAAGCTAATGATGAAGACAAGGAAGAGGCAGACCGTGTTTCATCGAATATCGTTAAAGTTTTGTCAAGTCCCACCTTTGATTTCAGCACTGGTGGCTATCAGTCTGTTCATCGTCGTGTTTTCGAGGGCGTGATGAAGCATGGCGGAGAATTCCGCAAATACGACATTACAAAAAAAGAGTGGGTATTGGAAGGTGACACCGTACTCTATCTGAATTGGGAAGACCTGCGCCGTGCTATTGACTATGATTTAGAGCAGGAGCGTACATATAGCTATAAAGGAAAGAGTCAAGATGAAATGGTAAGTCATCTGACAAAGTTTGTTTCTGGATTGTGGCAGATACATGCCTTTGGCGAGGGAAATACCCGTGCCACAGCCGTTTTCACTATACAATATCTGCGCTCGTTGGGATTTGACGTGAACAACGACTTGTTTGCAAAACATTCTTGGTATTTTCGTAATGCATTGGTTCGTGCCAACTATCACAATATAGCAAAGGGAATAGACTATTCCCCTATCTATCTTGAGCGGTTCTTCCGCAATCTGCTGTTGAGAGAGCAATGGGATCTGCGCAACCGCTATCTGCATATTCATCCGTCAGAAGAATGGCGTGTGCAGCCGAACTTGGCAACCCCTGCAAGTACCCCGACAAGTACCCCGACAAGTACCCCGACAAGTACCCCGACAAGTTTAATTCATACGGACAACAATAACATCATCAGATTAGTGAAGGCATTGGGTGAAGAGCAACTATCAGTCAAAGTATTGATGGAAAGAATCGAGTTAAAAAATAGGGAGAATTTTGTCGATTATTCGCTAAATCCTTCCTTGAACGAAGGATTTGTCCGCATGCTCTATCCACAATCTCCTCGCCACCCACGGCAGAAATATCTGCTGACGGTGAAAGGAATGGCACTGTTTAAAGAATTAACGAAAAAGGAATAACGCCTATGACGTATTTCAACGAAAGCCAGTTAGAACAGGCAATCACCGCCCTAAGACATTGTTTATAGATGATTACGACGCTATGGCGAGTGATTTTTCTTAGCTTTGCAAGAATAACGGATAGAATAATCGCAAAATAATCACAATTGTAGAATATGGCAACAAACAGAATTCCGGGGGCCAGTAGTGAGGCCAGTAAATGGGGCGACAACGGGAGGAATCCGCGCGACCCGTTCCCACCGAAACCACAGAAGGGGTTTAAGTGGCGGTATGTGCTGTATGGTCTGCTGGCCGTGCTCCTGCTGGACTATGGCAGCGACTGGCTTGCCAAACAGAAGGAAACGGACTTTCAGACGATAAAGGAGATATTGCGGCCTGTGGAGGACGAGGAGGAGAGCGGTCTTGAGGTGGCTGCACCGACAACGGAAGGGCAGGACCGGACGGCAACTCGCGCTCTGGACGAGGCAGACGCAATAGACGACTGGGAAGAGGAGGAGGAGCTGGAGCCGGAAGACATAGACGCCATCGACTTCATCCGCGATCAGTCGGCACCGAAGGCTGCTCAGCAGCACGAAGGGAGGGTAGCAGACGAGTCTGCATCTGAGAGAAGTGCTTCGCAGAAGAGTGCATCGGAGAAGAGTGCACCGCAGAAAAGGGAGAAGTCGGTTTCTGAACTGCTCGAAGAGAGAACGCATAAGAGTGTGGTGGAGCAAGCACGACGGGCTGGTGTGAGCACGGAGGGCTCCACATCGGACATCCTGGAGCGCATCACGCACAAGAACGTGGTGGACCAAGCGCGACGGGCGGGGGTGAGCACGGAGGGTTCCACATCGGACATCCTGGAGCGCATCACGCATAAGAATGTGGTGGAACAGGCACGACGGGCTGGGGTGAGCACGGAGGGTTCCACATCGGACATTCTGGAGCGCATCACGCATAAGAACGTGGTGGAACAGGCACGACGGGCAGGCGTGAGCACGGAGGGTTCCACATCGGACATCCTGGAGCGCATCACACGTAAGTCGCTGGAAAAGTATTGAAGCCCTGCGGGCGCGGAAGGCGCTAAAGCGCGGGTAAAGTCCTTCGGACGTGTAAGGCAGCAGAGCTGCGTGTAAAGCGCTAAAGCGCGGGTAAAGTCCTTCGGACGTGTAAGGCAGCAGAGCTGCGCGATGAAGGGTTGAGAAAGGTTGAGAACGGTTAAGAGCGCTGCGCGCGGTTGAGAAAAAACTTGAAACTAGAAACTAGAAACTAGAAACTCCCCGACCGTCTCTAAACACTAAACTCTAAACTCTCAACTTCAAGCCAACGGCGGGTAAAGCCTGCGGCGTGCAAGAACAATAAAACAACATAAAAACCAAGGAACAATGAAAAAGTTAGTGATGTCTTTCGTGGGACTGCTGGTGTTTGCCTGCACGTTTGCCCAGACAACAGACAAGAATGCGGTGACAATGGTGGCTTACGAGCAGTCGTGGTCGGACTCGGAGGCGACGATAGCACTGAAGAATAATACGAGCGAGGATATCGAAAACATTGCGTTTCGTATCTATTACTTCGATGCCTCGGGTACGCAGGTGGACTATAAGGAGTTCACGAGGGACGTTTCGATAGCACCGGGGCTGACAAAGCGAATCAGCATCCGCGCCTTCGACAATCACCATTATAGCCATTACATCAAGTCGAAGGGAGACCCGTCGGGTGACGGCCTGACATTCGACGTGAAGTTCGAACTGCTGAGCTATAACCAGCCGCTGGCGTTCTCGCTGAGTGCCTCTGACTTCGATGAGCCGGACCTGATAGGAATGGGGGTGATTCTGTTCATTTTGTTCATCTTCTTAGTCATCGGGGTGCTATTGCTGGTGCTCGTGGGGAAGATGGCACGCAAGCGGAACCGGAATGTGTTGCTATGGCTGCTGCTGAGCGTACTCATCAGTCCGCTACCGATTATCATTATCCTGCTGATCATCGGCGACGACCTCACGGAACAGCCGAGGCAGCCTGGGGATAGGTGGGAGCGATAAAGTTGAGAGTTGAGAGTTGAGAGTTGAGAGATCTTTCTCCGCTACGCTACGAAAGCGGCAAAGCGGAGAAAAAACTTGAAACAAGAAACTTTAAACTAGAAACTCCCCGACTGTCTCTAAACTCTAAACTCTAAACTTCAAGCCAACGGCGTGTGGGTCGCTACGCTCAAAATCTTTCAAAAATCTTATTCAAAATCTTTCAAGAATATTTAACCGCAGATTACACGGATTATCGCAGATGGGGTTTCTTTAACATAATTCCCATGAATTGAACATAAATTATGGGAGCTATATAGAATTTGACTCCAAACTTTATTTATCAAGAATTAGAGAATTTGAGAATTTTCTTCATGCAAATGAATTGACAAGAATTCGTCGCAAGCGACGAGAATGGTAGTGAGGAAGCAGGAAATTGCTTGCAATTTCTTCTCAAATTCTCAATAATTCCCACTCATGCAACGAAAAATTACCTCCCCTTCGGTCGGTGGGTCTTCGACAAATCTCTCTAATTCTCTAATTCTTGACCTTAATAATTATCGGGTATAAAAGTATATAATTACCTTTATTTTTCAAATATATCCGTGAGATTCGTGTTCGTTATTGTTCGGGCAGACACGGGGGTCTGCCCCTACGGTTGGCAGTTGACAACGCTGGCGCGCTACTCCCCTCCTTCGGAGGGGCGGGGGAGGTTCTTAATCGCAGCCCTAAACGCGGAGCCGAAGATGACGTACTGGGTGTTGCCGGCAATGGTGCCTTCGTTCTGTCCCCAGAGGAAGGGCCAGTCGTCGAAGTTCTCGAAGTGGTCGGGCTGGCGGAAGAGGAGTCCTGGTGCCACGTTGCCGGGGATGAACGAGAAGTCGGCGCGGTTGTTGCCATAGAACACCTGCTTCGGGCGTGCTGCTCCTACGACGGCTACGAACGAGTAGTTGTGGTAGGGATGGCAGCCGTAGAGCCAATTGGCTACGCGGTATACCTCGTCCTTGCTGACGATGTCGGGATAGTAGAGGTGTGCGTAGTTGACGGCGATGCCGAAGTTCAGCACCATGTTCACACCTGCCCAGTTGCCGAGTCCGATGGGCACGCCGTATGGGTTCTGCTTGTCGAAGCCCTTGATGTAGTCGTTATACTGTTCGACGTACGGCCGCAGCTTCTTCTGGTAGGCATCGTCGAGATAGGGGATGGCATCGAGGGCGGTCTGCATATTGCTGGCGAGGTTCAGCTCGAGGGCGTCCCAGATTTGCTTCTGGAAGTTGTCGAGGTAGGAGCGCTCCTGCGTGGCACCATAGAGCTGCAGGTTTGTTGCCATGTCGCCGAGCTCCTCGCGGTTCTTGCGGCTGCGCTCAAGGAGTTTCTGCCGCTTCTTGTCGGGTGTAGAGGCATTGTCGCGTCGCTCATCGGTGCCGTCGAGCCAGTTGAAGTCGGCTTGCATCTGCCGATTGCGGGTGATGCGCTGTCGCGACAGCTCCGTGGCCTCCTTCATGAGTCGCTTCGACTGCGTGAGGGCACGCTCGGCGAGGTTGTCGTTGTAGCCTTTCAGGGCATGGCTGGCGGCAGCGAACATCGTTGCCGCACGCAGGTCGAGTTGTGGACTGCGGGTGGTGAACGCCCACATGTCGTCGGGTGTGCCGCTCCGCTTGCCGTCGGCGCTCACCTCATAGGGCTTCAGCGACGGGTCGTAGTGCAGGCCATCGGTGATGCTCGCTGCGTCGCCGAGGTGGTGATAGTTGTCGAGAACGGAGTTGGAGAGCGTCTGCGACATATGACCAATCTGTTCCGCCTGTGCCACGAGGTTCAAGGTGCCATGCTCGATGAACTGCAGGATATCGGGTACGCCGTCGGGGCGATGCAGGTCGACGTATCGCTGTTCCTGGCTGACGAAGGTCTCGTCGCGCTGCGGGTGGAACAGCTCCCATGTGCGGATGAAGTTCTGTACGACGTTGATGTTCGAACCCGTCTCGATGTCGAAGTCGCCGGCATCGAAGAATCCTCCGACGTTCAAGCCGGGGATGAGTTCCAGCGGCTTGTACTTCGTGTCGGTGGTGGGTCCCTGGCTATGCAGGTCGAAGTGGTCGCTGGGCGGTGCCTGCAGATAGCCCTCCTTGAACGGCTCGCCATGCCAGGTGCGGTAGCCCTCGTTCACGTACATGTGGTTCATGTGGATGGGCACCCATACATCGGTGGTGGCATCGGTGATATTGTCGTAGACGTGACGGTCGATGAGGAAGTCGTTGGTGCGCGTGTTGCCATACTGGATGTAGTAGACGCCTGGCTCGCTGACGCTGGAGAAGTCGAACTTCACGTAGTTGTATTTGTAGTAGGGTCCCCATGCGGTGATCGTGCCCTCGTAGGCCTTCTCAGCGGTGCCGTCGGGGCGCAGGCGCATCAGGGAGGCGGAGGACAGCGGCTGGTCTTTCTTGTCGAGCTCGATGACGGCCACCTTCGGCTGCTCGGGGATGTAGCCCACCTGCGAGAAGCCAATGTTCGGCTCGCGAATCCAGCCGGGGATGGCATGCGGCTCCACGGTCCACGAGAGCACTTTTCCGGTCTTCCCTGCGGGGAGGATGCTACGCAGCACATACCAGCCGTTCTGGGCAAGCATGCGACCGTCGAAGAGCTGCAGCTCCGCATCGTCGCTGGAGATGCTGATGAGGCGCTCGGGAGCATCGGTGGCGAGGGTGAGGGCATGGCCGGTGGCAATGGGCAGCGGGTCGACGAAACGGCCGGTGCCACGGTCGTCGTAGGTGCGGAAGCCCTTGAACTGTCGTGGCTTCTCACTGTTCGGACGCGTCGTGGTCTGGCTGGTGGCGTAGCGTGGCAGACGACCCAGGCGACCGTCCATGGTGTAGGTCTTCAGCCAGTACTGCGAGGGCAGGAACTCGATGTTCAGGCCCGCCTCGCCGGCAAGCTTCTCCGGCACGGGTTTGTCGAGGTAGACGGCTATCTCCACGGCCTTTCCCTTCGCCGTGACGACGATGCGGCTGTCGAAGTCGTAGTCGCTATAGCGCAGGCCCACCTCGATGGATTGGTTCTCGGGGTCTACCTTCCGGCTAGTCGTTTTGGGCACGAGGTCCCACTGCTCCGGGGTGTTGTTCAGTCGGACGGCGCCGCCTTGTACGGTGCGTACGCCGTGATGGATGATCTCGATGCCGGAGTTCTTCTCGTCGTTGAATCCGCCATTGAAGTTGTTGCTGAACACCAGGACGTTCACGCCCTGCCGCTCGAAGTAGCCCAGGTCGTTGAGCCGCAAGTCTTGCGCCCCGGCGACGGTCGCCGAGAACAGGAGGGCGAGAGATAAGATGGTCTTCTTCATGTCTGTAGTTGTTTGTGATGGGAGATGGATAGTTGATAATTGATAGTTGATAGTTGACAGTTATGATTACCTTTGTCTGCTTGAGTTGCTGCTTGTATCGCTGCCAACTGTAGGGGCAGACCCCCGTGTCTGCCCGAACAACGGAAACATTATCGGCACAAATGGCGGGCAGACACGGGGGTCTGCCCCTACGCGTGGAGGCCTTAACGCTGGCGCGCGACTCCCCTCCTTTGGAGGGGCGGGGGAGGTTACTTTCCAAATATGATGGGCACGAGTGCTTTCTCGAGGTTCTCCTGCAGCTGATAGCCGCCATCGATGGGCACGACATACCAGCGGACAGCCCACGTGAGCTCCTCGCCGGGCTGGAGCAGCGTGTAGGCACCCTGGCTTTCGAGTTCGATGTAGGTCCTGCCACGGTTTACGTATACCTGCACCTCCGCCTCACCAGGTGCAGGCTCGCTGGCTTTCAGGTCAGTGAACTTCTTCACAAGGGCGAGGTTGTTAGCGTAGTAGCCCAGCCAGCCGCGACCGTCGGCGTTTACCTTCCGGTTCTGCGGAGCCTCATCGGTGAGGTACCACACCACGCCACTGGTGCTGTGGAACGACATCAGATCGGCAGGCCACACGCTGTCGCCGACGGCCTCGAAGAAGATGATACCGTCGCCGTTGGCTTCGCCTTCGTCCGTCACGACTCGGCCATCCAAGCTCGCTTGGCGGTTCTCTCTGCTCCGTCCGTTCGGCACGCGGGTGATCTCCCAGGGTGCCACTCGGCGCTCCTCGCTGCCTTCGTTGCGGATGGAATAGGTGACGACGAATGCGCCATCGGAGGCATCGAAGGTGAACGCCTTGCCGATGCTGAAGCCCAGCCGCTCAGACTTCTGACTGCGGAGGACGAGCTGGGTGTCGCTGCGGCCCTCCACCGTGTATGGCATCTTGTCGAACTCTGGCACGGGTGGCCAGTTCCACTCCTTCTGTGGACTGGTCCAGAACGTGCTGCCGAACGACTCCGGCCAGCGCGACTGCGAGAGAACCTCGGTGTCTTGGTACTTCAGTGATAGAATCTTCCCGCCTTTCGCGGGGTCGACGGTCATCGTCGCATTGCCGTTGCGCAACACGAATGGCTCGTCGTCGGCACTCGCCGTGAGTACGGCGCAGGCCAGGAATGCAATCGTAAATAGTCGTTTCATCATATGTGATCAAGAAATTATTATGTCAAGAATTGGAGAATTAGAGAATTTTTCTATTGGGATATTTTATCGGAAAGATTTAGAGCCCCTTGATAAGGGGCGGCTATAATGCAGGGTTTTCATGTCCACATATTATTGCCTGCGGCGCAACGTATAATTCCCATTAATTGTCCATTAATTATCCATTAATTATTTTTTTGAATGATATTCTTTCTCCGCTGCAGCCTTCACTTTGACCTTCGGTCGAGTCTGCTCACGCTTGGAAAAGCTGATGCGAGCATCGCTCTTCTCTCGCTTAATCGCAGACTTCACTTTTCATTTTTCACTTTTCACTTCGCGCTTGCGCGGACCTGGCTGCCAGCACCAGGAACATGTAGTGCGAGGAGCCGCCACCGAGCACATATTCCGTCTGTTGCCAGAGGAAGGGGAAGGTGAGCAACTCGGGGAAGTCGGGACGGATGAGGGCAGTGCCGGAGACCACACCACCGGGGATGTACGACCAGTCGGCACGGTTCAGGCCATAGGCCACCGTTGCTGACTTCGCTCCCACACCCGAGGCGAACGACGCATTGTTGCTGCCGGGATGACAGCCGAGCACGAAGTCGAGGGCATGATAGATGATTCCCTTGTCGAAGATGTCGGGATAGGCGTTGGCGAGGAAGTAGTATTCGAAGCCGAAACGCTGGATGTCCCAGCCGGCTCCCCAGATGCTCGGACGATAGGGCACGCCATAGGGGGTCTCGGCGGAGATCTTCTGCAGGTCGGTGCGATAGGTGGTGAGGGCGTTGCGGAACGCGCTGACGAACTGTCGGCTCTGCTTGTCCTTCCGGCCCTCGAGCTGTTTGGCGATGCGTGCGAGATACCAACCGCAACGGCTGATGCCCTTCGTGATGAATTCCTGTTGGGAGAAGATGAAGTCGAGGTATGCTTTCTCGCCCGTTGCGAGGTATAGCTCGGCAGCGGCCTGCAGCTTCGCGCCGACGAGGAACCCGTTGGCCTCGGTCTGTTGATAGACGTCGGTGGCAATCTGCAGGCACTCACGGCTCAGCTCATCGTTGAAGCCGCGCAGCACACGGGCCGCACCTGCGAGATTGGCTGCTGCCGACAGGGCACGCATGGGGTTGTCCTCGGTGAATATCCAGCGGTCGTCGCTATTGCCGATGACGCCATCGGTCATCGCAGCGGCATCGCCGAGCATGGCATACTGCCGCAGCGAGTTGCAGATGATGCCGCGATAAAGCCGGCCCAGTGCCTGATAGGAGCGCACCACGGTAAGGGCTCCGTTCTCCACCTGTTGCAGGATGTCGTTCTTTCCGTCGGCCTCGTGAATCTCTACGCGATGCCGCTCGTGGTCGATGGCCGTCGCATCGATATCGGGTTGGAACTGTTCGTAGGCGAGTGCGAGGATGTAGGCTTCGCCGGCTTGCGACTCTATGCGCAAGTCGAAATCGCCGGCATCGTGCCAGCCTCCGATGTTCACACCAGGCACCTGTGCTCCTTCAGCATATTTCGAAAGGCCAGGCCGCTGGTCGTAGCCATCGATGTGATTACCCACACGGGCCATCAGGGCATCGTCGAGATGGCAGGCGTCGTGCCAGATGCGGTATTTCTCAGCAACGCGCATGTGACACATCTGCACAGGCAGGAAATATTCCACCACGGGCTGCCATACGCCACGATCGTAGACATCGTCGGCGATGCGGAACACGCTCGACCGCTCCAGCCCATAGTGCACCTGATAGAGACTGGGTTCGGTGACATCGGTGAAGTCGGCAATGAGATAGCGATAGCGCAGGAAGCGGCCCCAGTCGGTGGGTTTCACGCTCCGGACGATGTGTTCGCCATCGGCATCAATGCGCACGAGGCTTACCACTTCCGTTCCTGCCGACTGCTGGAGGCTGTCGCGGCGATCGGTCTCGATGACAATGTGTTTCGGCTGCTGCGGCAGATAGCCCACCTGCGAAGTCTGGATGACGGGCCGATAGCGCCAGACGTTGTCGACGGCAGGCGTGATGAGCCAGCGCACAGCACCTTTCGTGGCGCCCTTGGCAATCTCGCTGCGAAGAACAAACCAGCCGTTGTTGTGGTTCATGCGACCATCGTAGAGCTTCAGCGGACCGGTGAACGACTCTACCGTGAGCTTTTGGCCAGCATCGTCGGGACGTGAAGTAAACACACGGCCTTCGGCATAGGGTGCGGCGATGACGTCATCGGCACGTAGCGGACTATAGCCCTCGCCGTCGAGTTGTGCAAGGTCGGCCTTCTGTCCGCGGCCGGCGAAGTAGTTGCCGTCGTGGCCGCGATTGGTGGGCTGCGTGAGCAGAGGCGAGTTCGGCTGCTGTGGATAGAGGCCGCTCTGCGAGTCCATGAGCCACGGCTTTCCGAAGAGCTCGCCCGGGAAGAACTCCAGGTTGAATCCCACCTTACCCAAGAGGAAGTCGGGCACGGGTCGGTCGAGGTCGACGGTCACGGCGATGCCATTGCCCTGAGGTTCGACGGTGACCACGTAGGTGAACTGATAGTCGGGATAGACCATCGGATTGAAGCCCGTGAGGTGGCGCGAGGAGTCGGGATAGCAGAGGGTTGTCACAATGCGTCCGTCCTCGGCCTTTCGGCTGAGCTGCTTCGGCACGGGTTGCCACTGACCAGGTGTGGCCTCGAGGCGTATGTCGCCATTCGTGGCAATGCGGTGGCCGTTCATGATGACGCAAACGCCACCCTGATGGCCTTCAGGATAGAAGTCGCTGAACGCCATCACATCGGTGCCGCCGGCGGTGAAATAGCCGTCGGCGTTCAGGCGGAAGGTTTGTGAGCTGGCCGTGAGCGCGGTAAACACAAGGACGGCAATGGTGGTGAGAAGTCGGTGTTTCATGCTTTGTGTGAGGGGTTTTTATTCTTCGTCCATGGGATAGCGGACACCCCACTGGCGGCGCAGGCTGTCCATGAGCTGCATGATGTAAAGGGTTTCGTCGAGGGGCATCTCGCGTGGCTCGAGGAGTCCGTCGATGAGGGCTTGCCGACAGGCGACGAACTGATATTCGTAGCCCGTGATTTGCTTCGGCACGTGGATGGTTTCGATGTAGGTGCGGTCGGGACCGTTCACGGTGATGGTCTGCGGATTGTTGATGTTGTCGATGATGAGGTTTCCCTCGGTGCCGGCAATGACGCCGATGTTATCGCCCACACAGGCGGCACTCGACTGCAGGTTGCAAAGCATGCCATCGCTCAGCACCAGCGTAATGGCATTGGTGAGGTCCATGCCAGTAGCCGATTTCACACACTGGCTCTGCATGCTGACGATGTCGGCGGGGAAGAACATACGCGTGAAGTTCAGGGCATAGACGCCCAGGTCGAGCAGTGCGCCACCACAAAGGTCGGGACGCATGATGCGGGGCTTCTCACCCATGGAGTAGCCAAGGGTGGCAGTGAGCAGGCGAGGCTGTCCGATGCGACCGCTACTGATGAGCTCGCGCACCATCGACACAGCGGGTTGGTAGCGCGTCCAGATGGCCTCAGCCAGGAAGACCTGCCGCTCGCGGGCCAAGGCGACGATGTCGGCTGCCTGCCGATGATTGGCCATGAAGGCTTTCTCCACCAGACAAGGCTTGCCGGCCAGTAGCGCCGCACGCGTCACATCGTAGTGATGGGAATGGGGCGTGCCCACGTAGACGAGGTCGACGTCGGGATCGTCGATGAGCTCCTGATATGAGCCGTAGGCCTTCTCGATGTTCCACTTGGCAGCAAACGCCGCTGCCTTCTCTTTCGTTCGCGAACCCACGGCATAAGCCTTGCATGTCGGCAGTCCGTTAAGGGTAATAGCAGCCTTCTCGGCAATCCATCCGGTGCCGATGATTCCTACCCGCAAAATTGAATCTTCATTCATCATGAGTAATTTAGGTTTTGTGTTTTTGTTAGACGCGTGCGCGCGTAAGAAGTAAAGTGCCGATATGCAAGAATTATCATCTATTAACGTTTCAGGCGAGCCAAATGGGCAAAACGCCCCCCAAAAAGAGAGCAAAACGCCCCCCCCAAAAAAAGCAAAACGCCCCCCCCAAAAAAAGCAAAACGCCACAAAAAAGGAGCAGCTGCACGGCTGTGCAACTGCTCCTGATGATTCGTCCTCAAACTCCTCTACCCTATGGGAGGAATTGGGGGATAGACTCTTATTTGAGTTTCGGGAAGGTCGGGGTGAATTTGTTCACCATAAACTTCTTACCCTTCGTGACGTACGTGCCTACGGGCAGTTGCTTCACGTCGGTGCCAACAGCCTTACCGTCGAGCGTGTAGACGGTCGGTGCAACGGCGGTAGGCTCGTCGTTATCGGCCATCGTCTCTTCAATGCCTGTGCTCTCGTTATCGCCGAAGCGCATCTTGATTGTGAGTGCATCGTTGTTGAAATAGCCCACGAAGTAGCAGCGGAACGGATCGAGCAGGGCCCAAGCGTTGTGGCTGTTTTCGAAGCGATCGCCAGCCTCTGTGAGATAGTAGATCTGGTTGGTTTCAGCAGTGTAGGTATGGCCGATGAAATCGAACTTCTTGGCTGCACCCAGTGTGGTGACTGACTTGCCTGAAGACTTCACCGTTACGTTTTCGCCCGAGAAGGTGAGTTCCTTGCCTGTGAGCACCCACTTATTGCTCCACTTCGGGCTTTGTGCAGGCACGGTGATCAGGTAAGGTGTCAGACCTGCGAGCGTAGTGGCCGATTCGGGACAATTGAAAATAGCGGTGTTGTTCTCATCTTCGTCGGCGAAACGGTAGATCCAGAAGTTCTTGCCGTGTTGCGATAGGTTCGTGAACCAGCTGAGCGGTGTTCCATTGTCTTTGGTGACACTAGTGACATCGAATGGCAGCAGCAATGTCTCCCAGTTGCCCGTTGTTCCATCGTTGCCATTGACGAACGTACGACGATAGCTGGCCTTTTGAGCAGTGAAGTCGATAGGTGTGAAGAAACCATAGCCGTCCTCGAGTTTCAACTCTGCACAGTTGGTGCCGATGACGACGTTTTTGCCTTCCAGACTGGTAGGCACTTGCGAACCTTCGGCAAGCAGATAGACCGTGTTTGGATTGTTGCCCGGCACAATGCTTGCTGCATGGTCAGACATACGTGCATCAACATAGAGTGCATCGTCGGGGATGGGCTTCCACGTTGAAACGCTGTCGTCGATGAGCAGATAGGAAGATTCACCATAAACGAGTGCTCCCTTCACGGGATTTACACCATAGCCATAGAGACTCAACGTATCGCCTACCTGCTCACCAAAGGCATTATAACGGACTTCGATGTCATATTCTTTTCCGTAGGTGATGTTGTTGAATTCAAACTCTGCTGAACCCAGGCTATATGGTTTCAAATTGATACTCTTTGTCACGCTTGTACCACTTGTCACTTTGCCACCCTTGGGGAACAATGTCACCTTCACACTTTGCGACGAACTCTTGTAGCCGAAGTTTGCCAGTTCTACGCTAAACTTCAGGTTGTTTCCCACGTGGAAAGAACCAGTCCAAGGTGCATCGGTCCAGAAATTGTAGAGACCCACCAAGTCTTTGTAGTTATCCCACAGACCATCGGTAAGCGTAAGGCTATTCAGAACCATGACTTCCAGATTGTTCATAGAAGTCTTACCATTAGTAACGCTTGTTGCCTGACCACTACTGTCATAATTGATGGTTCCGATGTAGTTGGTGACCGAGATGGTTTTGCTGGCACCGACGGCTAGTTCCTCGATGGCAACCTCTCCCAAGATATATCCTTCGCACAGGATATAAAGACCGCCGGTGTAGGGCTCTGTGCCGACATTGGTAGCTACCATCGTTTGGTTGTAAGTCACTCTGCTTCCGCTACCACTGGTTGATTCGTTGATTTGAACAGATAGAGCACTTGACGGAGCAATGTTTACAGTCTTTCCGTCTTCAGCCACGACGGCTTGGATGTATCGGTGGTCCACACCATTAATCTTACGCCAACGGTTGGCAACGACATCGCCCCAAACGGGATAGAACTTGTACGTGCCGTAGGGCACCTCGTTACCAAAGCTCTCGATGTCGTCAGAATAGGAACCGCCATAAGAGTCGAAAAGGCGATAGCGGGAACCATAGACACCGATGAGATTATCGAATTCGTCGTAGCAGCCCAGACCAGTGATGAGTGTGTCAACCTGATTCTCGTCAGTGATGTTGGAGCCTACAGAAAAATAATAACGCAAATCGCTGCTGACAGAATTGGCACGAGCTTCGCGGGTGAGTGCTTGTGCGCCACTATAGAGACGGACACTTTCTGCTGAAAGAGGGATGCTGTCTTCGGGTAATGCGGGAATTTCCTTATTGGGATTATGAATGCGCGTCACGATAGAACGGTTGCTGGTGTAGCCACCGCTACCCGAAGCACCACTGCCAGTTCCACTGGGTGCCAATACTTCCAAGTCGAAATAGGTGTCGCTGTATCCACTCCATCCCCAGTTGATGTGATACTTGCCGTCCTTGTAGCCGTCGCAGATGAAACAGTGACCACCACCCGAATTGGCACCACACATAATCACAGGAATATCATCGGCGAGGTTCGCATAGATGGTGTCGGCCCACTGGGTAGAAGTGAGTCCTGTGCGATAGATGAGCTGCTCGTCCTTTGGATAGCCAAAATAATTGGTCATTGCATTGATGATATCTCTTTCATAGGCACCAGAACCCGTGGTGGAGTACTGCATTTTTACGGCATGACCGGCATATTGCATCAGTCGTGCTACGGCGTGATCATCGTTGTAGTCGAAACTATTGTAGGTTAGTTTCATCTTCGACCACTCGAAGGTAGTAGGAGCGAGCGAGCTGCCAGAAAGCGAATTTCCATACACGCTGTAAGCGGGAATCGTAGTTGTTGCTTCCTGGGGCCATTGCCAATAGAACATGACCTGTGCCATTGCCGTTGCCACACAACCTGTGTAGCAACCACTCAGATAATAGTTGTAAGGACTGCCCTGGTCCCATTTGGTTTTGATGAGGTAGTCGATATTGTTTTTCGGTGCTCTGGCAATGGCCTTTGCAGGTTGGATGTTGTTCTCCTGCATGTACTTGATTTGCTGCTCGTATTCTTCAAGAAAGTATTTCAGGCTTGGCGGGAGGCTGTTGGGATCGAACGAACCTTCGTTGCTATATCCGAGGATATCGTTAGTGCGCTCATCGCCGCTGACAACGACGAATCCTTGGTTGAATCCGCGATTGAATACATAGAAGTAGGCGTCGCCTTTCGTAGAGAACGGTGTCGCAGCCTTATCGGCCTGATAGGCCAGGGTGAGCATCTGCTTCACTAACGGGTTGCTCTTGTTGATAAATGCAGAGGCTTTCTGAACTGCTACCTCACGACTGATTTGCTGTGCGCTGATAGTTACTGCAGCAAACAATATGGCGGTTATGAAAATATAAAGTCGTTTCATATCATTAAAAGTTTCGAGTTTCTAGTTTCAAGTTTCTAATCTCGAGTTTCGAGTTTAAAGTTTCTAGTTTCTATTCTGAAAGGATGCGGTTGATCAGCTCGGAAATGTCGTCGCTGTCGACTTTCCCACTTCCGTTGACGTCGGCAACTGAATGGTCGTAGGCATAAGGCTCATGGTTGTCTTTACCCGAGACGATGTTTACCAATGCGGTGACATCGGCAACATTGAGAGAACCATCCTTGTTGACATCGGGAAGTGTGGTCTCGTGAATGGTCGTGCTATAGATTTGCACAGGGTAGAAGTCTTCGTCCTCGTCGATTTCGTTGATGAACGTGAAGCAATCCACCTCGCTACCGGCTACGGGAGCTTTGCGCGGAGCACCCACGATGGGAGGAGTGGGGTCGTCACCACCAGGACCTGCAGAATAGTATGCCAGCAGGTTGTTATTGCCCTGTGAGGCAAACTTAATCGTTGCATTGCCGTTGGCATCGATGGCGATGGTTGCTTTTGCATAGTCGCCAGCCGTGGCTTGTGTGTTCAGATAACCTTCGGTGCCGCTATTGAAGAGGAATCCTTCGGTATTGTTGATTGCCTTGAAAGTACGTGCATTGGCCGTTCCGCCGAGGATGAGACGCGTTGCAGCGGCATCTTCTTGCAGCATGACGATGGTATTGTCAGCAATGTTGACTTTCGTAGCGGCGCGGTTGCCTTCACTCCTCTGGTTGCCCATGACTTTGTTATTGGTCCCGTAGACGATGAGGATGGTATCACCGGTAGCCAGCTGGGCGACATTGGTGACAAGATGGAACGTTTCCTTCTTGGGAAGTGTGATGACATAGGTGGCTGAGGCCACAGCACTGGTCACACCTCTATAGACGGCAATGGCCTTAATGGTCGTCGTGCCTTCGCCTACTGTAATGGCGTTGGCATACTGGTGGCTGCTGGTGGTTGGTGTAGAACCGTCAGTGGTA
>JAEEGF010096636.1_pt1 | contig 18114 bp, 18 predicted proteins | sample 9134171 | NCBI WGS metagenome assembly JAEEGF01 (sample SAMN16246542, study PRJNA631951) | gut metagenome | biome: gut microbiome; feature: rumen; material: AP-attached | host: Bos | place: Iran: Karaj | collected 2018-10
GATATATTCTGAAACTCGATGGTAAGCGAATCTACATCGCAGGCGATACCGGACTTACCAAGGAATCCAAAACCGTTAAATGCGATATAGCCCTTGTCCCGATTGGCGGAACATATACAATGGATGCCAAAAGAGCTGCGGAGCTTATAAACATCATAAAGCCTGAGGCAGCTATTCCTACTCACTATGGAGCTATCGTTGGAAAACCCGCTGATGCAAAAACATTTGCATCGAATGTCCAGGCGCCTGTTCAGGTGGTAGAGAAGATCCAGTATTATAAATAAACATTTCAAATAATAAAAAAGCCTACAGTAACAATGTTGCAGTTGCAACACTGTCTGTAGGCTTTTGCGTAGTGGTAGACTTATTGTTTTTTCCCAAAATGATAGATATGATAATAGCAAGAAGCTTTGATTAGGTACCGTGACGCTTAGATAGGGGGTGCGTAGAATGTTTTTCAAGAAGAAACCTGAAAAGCTAACTTATGACAAGGAAAATAAGAAGCCGGTTATCAGAGCAAGTATTTGTAATGGTGAAATGGTAGCCGGATTTCAGGATATTCATACCGGGGCTTTTGAGGAAGTTATGCTTGTAAGAAGCGATGCAGAAATCGCTGATTTTATGCATCAGTATGGGATTACGGAAAAGGTTGAGAAGATTTACTGATGGAATCTATAATAAAGCATTTTAAAGAGCTCAGCATCACAGAGCTTTATAGAGTACAGGGAACAGCTGCTGAGCAGATTGCCTTATTAAGTTTTTGACGAGGGGATTACATGCCATTTCAAATTATCAGGAATGATATTACCAAAGTAAAAGCAGATGCCATTGTTAATACAGCCAATCCAGAAGTTGCTATTGGTGATGGCGTTGATTCTGCAATATATAAGGCTGCAGGCGTAGATAAGCTCTTTGCAGAGCGTCAGAAGATTGGAAGACTTAACCCTGGCGAAGTAGCTATTACTCCAGCTTTTAATATGGATGCGAAGTTTATCATCCATGCAAGCGGTCCATGGTGGGAAGGTGGCAGCAGCGGTGAAGCTGAGATTCTTAGGCAGTGCTATGACAAGTCGCTGCAACTTGCTGCGGATAGTAACTGCCAGTCTATTGCTTTTCCTCTACTTGCTACAGGTACTTATAGATTCCCTCAGAGACTTGCTATGGAGATAGCTGTAGATTCTTTTACCAGATTCCTTGAAGAGCATGATATAGAGATATTCCTTGTTGTGTTCGGTGACAAGGCGGTTAAGATATCAGGCGACCTTGGAGAGGAAGTCATAAGCTTCATTGATGATGATTATGTAGGCAGTGCTCTTTCTGATGAGTACAGATATGAAGGCATTCCTGAGGAATTCGCTGATTATTCTGGTAGTGATCTTGGAAGTTTAGATTCAGAAGAGGCTGATAATGATCTGGATTATAGTGGTGAGTTTTTTCGGACTTCATCTGTTAGTGCTCGTCGAGGATTTTCACCGCGGGAGCTTGACGCTTCTTTTGACAAGGAAGTTAAGCCGTTAAAATCCTTGGATGATGTTCTTAAAGATATATACAAGGATTCTTTTGAGAAGCACTTACAGAAGCTGATCAATAAGAAAGGTCTCAAGAATTCAGAGGTATACGCAGCTGCGAATATATCGAAACAGTATTTTTCCAAATTATTAAAAGGACAGGTTAAGCCTTCTAAAGAGAAGGTCTTGGCGCTGGCCGTGGGGCTTCGCCTCAATATGGATGAGGCTGTGGATCTCCTCAAGATGGCAGGCTACGCTCTATCGCCTATATCCCAGACAGATGCTGTGGTGGAATATTTCATAGAACATGAGTACTACAATGTATTAAAAATAGATATTGTACTGTTTGATTACGGCTTAGATCCACTATCAAATGGATGATTACAAGGTCGCCTTCGGGTTGACCTTTTTTCTATGGCCAATTGGTATCATATGATCATCAAATAACGAACGCCTCACTGCAGGGAGGTGGCATAGATGCCAGGAGGTAAAGAAATTATGAGTAAAGGATATACAGAGATTATTTATATTTTGGATAGATCAGGTTCTATGGGTGGTCTTGAATCAGATACAATCGGCGGTTTCAATTCCATGATGGAGCAGCAGAAGAAGACTGGGGAGAAGGCAGTTGTATCTACAGTTCTTTTTGATGATGTATGTGAAGTGATCCATGACAGAGTTCCAATTGAGAAAGTTGAGAAGATGACCGACAAGCAGTACTACGTAAGGGGATGTACAGCTCTTCTGGATGCTGTGGGCGGCGCTATTCATCATATAGGTAACGTGCATAAGTATGCGAGAGAAGAAGACAGGCCTGAGAAAACTATCGTAGTTATCACTACAGACGGTATGGAGAATGCAAGCTGCAAGTATTCCCGTGACAAGATAGAGAAGATGGTTAAGCGTCAGCAGAAGAAATATGGCTGGGAGTTTATCTTCATCGGTGCCAATATAGATGCTTACGCTGAGGCTCAGAAGTATGGCATCCGCAGGGACAGGGCTGTTAATTATGTATGTGATGATATAGGTACAGCCAATGTGTACGCAGGTGTTTCTAAGGCAGTTTGCTCAGTAATGATGGCTGATAGTTTGTGTGAGGTTGAAGGCTGTCTAGATAATAGTGATTGGGACGAGGAGATAAACGCAGATTATCAGAGACGTGGCAATGGCAGAAAGGTAAGGAGGTAATAGCGATGGCAGTAAAAGGTGCAGTGCTTGGAGATATCCTTGGCTCACAGTACGAATTTGACAGACCACTGGATCTTGATTGGAAGAATGTGCCGCTTATTAGCGGCCTTCCAATGGGATTCACAGATGATACAGTTATGACGCTGGCTATTAAGAAGGCTATTGTAGAAGGACTAGACCTGACTGATACTATGGTCAGGATAGGCAGAAGATATCCTGATTGCGGCTATGGTGGCAGGTTCTATAGCTGGATAAATGATGAAGATCACAGACCATACAATAGCTGGGGCAATGGCTCCGCTATGAGAGTTGCTTTTGTAGGCGAGCATTATGAAGATTATGATGAGATGCAGCGTATGGCGGAGGCTACAGCTGATGTGTCTCATGATCATCCTGAAGGAATCAAGGGAGCAGTAGTTACCGCTACTTGTATCTGGATGGCAAGACACGGCAAGACCAGGCAGGAGATCTACGAATACGTGTTGGAGCAGTATCCGGTTAACAAGTATGAGTATAGTATTGGCTATAGTCTTGATGAGATACGTCCTAGATATGTTTGGAATGAGAGTTGTCAGGGTTCTGTGCCGGCGGCTATGCGTTGCTTTTATGAAAGTTCAGACTATGAGTCTTTCATCCGAAATATCTATAGCCTTCAATGCGACAGCGATACCTTTGGAGCTATCGCGGGTGGCGTGGCAGAGGAGTTTTATGGTGGATTCGGGGATGTAGAGGCTGAGGGGATTTTGAAAGAGTATCTTGATGATGAATTGATGGAGATTTTGATAGCATAGATGGGCTTTTTATTAATTGATAAGGCGATTGAAGATTGCATCAAAGAAGGCGTTTTAAAAGATATTCTGGAAGCTCATAGAATGGAGGCGAAGGAGATGCTGTTTACTGAATATAATGAGGAAGCTCATATGAAACATGTTAAGGAATCGGGTATTGAGTTTGGCATGGATATTTTGAGCAAGCTGTATATTAAGTTGAAAGAGCTTGGTAGGCTTGAAGACTATGACAAGGCGATGAATGATCCGGAATATAGAATGCAGCTTGTTATGAAGTACTTTCCGGAGAAAGTTAACAAAAAGCTTGGGGGTACTAATGATTTTTGATTAAAAAATATATGTATACATCACTTGCAACGCACAACTCATACTCGACAAAATTCAAAGATCTTTGATATTTGTCGAGTATAAGTTGTGAATTTAAGTCTATAATGATATAATGTAATCGACAAAAATCAAAGATTTTTGCAAAAGTGAGGTTATATATGGAGTATTCTAGAGATCTTTATTTAAATCGATTAATAGAGCGAAAGCAGAACGGACTTATAAAGGTCATAACAGGAGCCAGAAGAGCAGGTAAATCGTATCTGCTAAATGAGCTTTATTATAAGTATCTATTGAACTTGGGAGTTCCAAGTACTAATATTATTCGCTTTGCCTTTGATTCCGACGAAGACATAGATTTACTCGATGCATACATTCCAGAAGAGTCTACTAAAATTGGACAAAAACCAGATATGCTTTTTGTTAATGCAAAGAAGTTTAGAGCATATATAAAAGACAAAACCAATGATAAAGATAATTTCTATCTTTTACTAGATGAAGTTCAATTGCTTGATAATTTTGTTGGAACCCTTAATGGCCTATTAAGACATACCAATTACGATATTTATGTTACTGGCTCTAACTCTAAGTTCTTATCATCAGATATTGCAACTGAATTTAAGGGAAGAGGAACAGTAGTACATGTATTACCATTGGCCTTTTCAGAATACATGCAAGGAACAGAATTATCTCCGGAAAGGGCTTGGAGAGAGTACGTTGTAACAGGTGGAATTCCTCTTGTTGCACAAATGCGAAGTGAGGAAGAAAAATATACTTATCTTAAAAACCTTTGTGAAGAAACATACTTAAAAGATATTATTACTCACAACAGAATTAAGAAAAAAGTAGAGCTTGGCGATACATTCAACATTCTAGCCTCTATGATTGGTAGCCCAGTTAATATAAAGAAGATAACAGATACATTTAAAACAAACTTAGATAAAGGTATTACTAGGGACACTATCATTGATTATATTGATTATTTTCAGGATGCCTTTGTCGTTTCAAGAGCAAATAAATATAATATCAAAGGTCGAAAATATATCGGGTCTCCATTCAAATTATATTTTGAAGATGTGGGTGTAAGAAACGCCAGATTAAACTTCAGACAGATTGAAGAAACTCATATTATGGAGAATATTCTGTATAATGAGTTGCGATATAGAGGTTTTAATGTTGATGTTGGAGAGGTAACTATCAATGAAAAAACTGATCGTATAGATGTAAATGGTAAGCCAATATATGCAAAGAAAGCGCTAGAAGTTGATTTTATAGCAACAAAAGGAGATCAGAAGTTTTACATTCAATCTGCTTTATCGATGGAGTCAGAAGAGAAGCAGACGCAAGAGAAAAAGAGTCTATACTATATCGATGATTCATTTAAGAAAATAGTAGTTGCTAAGACTGACCTCAATCCTACATATGACGATGAGGGTGTATTAACAATAGACTTGTTTGATTTTCTGTTAGACAAAAAAGTTTTGGAGAGCTAGTGTGCTGATCATTTACTAAAGCGCTTTCTATAAGCTGAAGGTGTCATTTCATATTCTTTTTTGAAACATTTAACGAAATAATTGGAATCAAGGATTCCTACAGAGGCAGCTATGTCTTGTATGCTATTTTGGGTATTTGCAAGTTCATAGGCTGCCTTTTTTATGCGTATCTGATGCAGATATGCCATTGGAGTTGTACCGGTTTCTTTTTTGAACAGGTGGATCAGCTGGCTGCTGCTAAGCGATAATTCATCTGCAATCTCGTCTAGCTTCAAAGGCCTGTCATATTCTTTTTCTATGAGAAAACGCACACTAAGAACGTTACTGCTATATTGATTCTTTTTATATTCCGTTATAACGTCGCAGTATTCCTTGATCAGGCGCTCATGCTCCATATTGATGGCATCGATAGTGCGGGCTTTGGCAGTGAGCTGAGAACTGTTACCGGATATGCGGTCATTGATCTCTGAAGGTATACCTGCGTTGATAGCTCCCATACGTAGAAGAGTCCTGGTGACAGCTGCAGACAATCTTGCCAGTTCTATGGTATGTCCGATATTTTTGTAAGAGACAGCTTTGTGGAGGATACGCCATGCATTTAGGGCTGCAGTGTAGTCCCCGTCACTTATGGCCTTTATGAGCAGCTGTTCATTGGCATAGTGCTCCCTGACAACTTTGATGTGGTAGTCTGAAGGTATGATTTCTTCTGTATCGTCATCTGATGCAGAGCCAACATTATAGGTCTTTACTGTGTGTATGAGGTCATTGCCTGAGACATGAGATAGTAGGATGTTAATGTGATATTGGACATTCTGCTGGGCAGTAACAGTGTATCTGCCGCGGAGCTTGGCCAGAAGATCCGGCGGGAAATCTTTTATCTTTAAGTGTGACAGAAGGATAGCGGATTCATCTACAGACAATAACTCTGTGCAATATGGACCGTATGCGATAGGAGTTTTGCCATAAAGTGCAAATAACATTTTGATCTTAAAATCATCTACAGTCAGTATGAGCTCATCTTCTTTGAGCTCTTCTATGATCTTGGACAACACACTTTTTGTAAAAAGAGTCTGGGAATTATGTATGCGATACTTGTTACAAAAAGACTTTATGCTCTCCGGACAGTCCAATATTGTAACAGGTATAAGCTCTAAATTTTCTAATAATTTACATCCTTCTTGAAGAGTCATTACAAAGATTCCTTTAAATTTTTTAAAATTACAAAAAAATACTATATTATCAATTTTGTTCTAATCTCATATTAACATTATTGCTATAATACCACCATCAGCAGCTGAATAATATTATTTTTTTTGTGTTAAGGAGAAGTGAAAATGGCTAAGGATTACGCTAATATAGCTAAAGAAGTCATAAAAAATGTGGGTGGAAGCGAAAATGTTGAAGCTCTTACACACTGTGTTACAAGATTAAGATTCGTATTGAAAGATTCTTCCAAGGCTGATAAAGAGGCTCTGGAGAATATTGATGGGGTTATGAAAGTATTAGAGGCCGGAGGACAGACACAGGTTGTCATCGGACAGGATGTTCAGCAGGCTTTTGATGCTGTTATGGCTCTTCCCGGAGCAGAAAAGTGGGGTTCTCAGGAATCCGCGTCAGCAGCTACAGAAGATACTACAGAAGAAAAAGATATAGTTGCAGAAAATAAGAAAAAGAATAAAAAGAACGTTTTCGGTGATAAGTTTGTAGAGTATGTATCTGCAATCTTTACTCCATTCATGGAAGCATTCATGGGTGCAGGTTTACTTAAGGGATTCCTGGTTCTTTTTGTAACTATTGGTGTTCTGAGCAAGGATTCATCAACTTATACGATTCTTTACTCAGTAGCTGATGGCGTATTTTATTTCCTGCCTATTTTCATCGCATATACAGCAGGTAAGAAGTTCGGAGCTAAGCCTTTCGTAACTATGGCTATAGCTGCAGCAATGGTATACCCAAGTATCGTTGATCTTAAATCTGCAGAGACAGCAGTTACTTTTATGGGTATTCCTGTACACATGATCAGTTATACAAGTTCAGTTCTTCCTATTATTGCATCAGCTTATGTTCAGGCTAAATGGGAGAAGCTTTTAAAGAAGATCTTACCTCAGGTAGTCAGCGGAATCTTTATTCCACTTCTTGATCTCCTTGTGATCTTCCCATTAACACTCATTGTAGTTGGACCTGTGACAGATTTTGTTGGAACAACTCTTGCATCCTGGATCGAGCTTGGACTTAATACAGTACCTCTCATCGCCGGCTTTGCTATGGCAGCGCTTTGGCCTGTAATGATCATCTTCGGTGTTCACTGGGGACTTGTTCCGATCTGCATGAACAATCTTGCAGTTCTGGGCTATGACTACATCTTACCTCTTACAGTAGGTACAAACTTTGGTATTGCAGCAGCAACATTCGCTGTTTTCCTTCGTTCTAAGGACAAGAATCTCAAACAGCTTTCAGGTACAGCAGCTCTTTCAGCATTTATCGGTGGTGTTACAGAACCTGCTATCTATGGTGTCCTTCTTGAGAGAAAGAATGTATTTACAGTAATGTGCCTTATCAACGGTATCGGCGGAGCTCTGTGTGCTGTTATGCATGTTACAAGAGATGTACAGATTTCAGTTAACGCACTTACATTACCTGCTATTTATGCTGTTTATGGAATCTGGGGCATTGTTTCAATAATCATCTCTCTTGTTGGAGCATTTGCAGTTGCTTTTGTTACATATAAAGAAAAGAGTAACAAGGCATAATAAAAAAGGAAGTATAGGCATATGATAGGATCACTTTTATATCCAAGAATGACTTCTACCCGAATGAAGTTTTCTCTGGATGGTATGTGGAAATTCACATTTGATAGAGATAAGACAGGTTACGATAAAGGCTTTGAAAAAGGCTTATCTGAGTACGAGATGATGCCTGTTCCGGGCAGTTTTGCAGATATGTATTCAGATCCTGAAAAAAAGAATTACTGTGGAGATTTTTGGTACGAGACAGATTTTGTCATTCCGGATCATGATGACAAAAAAGTGATTCTTCGTTTTGGAAGTGTGACCCATAGAGCGGTGGTTTATATCAATGGCCAGAATATCGGTGAGCACGAGGGCGGTTTTCTGCCCTTTGCTCTTGATATTACAGATAAGGCCGATATAGGTATAAATAAGCTTGTTGTAAAAGTAAATAATGAATTAAATGAAGAGACTCTGCCTTGTGGAATAGTGAAAAAGTGTAAAGACGGAAAGCTCATAGCTAAGCCATACTTTGACTTTTTTAATTATTCCGGAATTCAGAGAAGTGTGAATCTGTTGATCCTTCCAAAACAGTCAATAGAAGATTATAGCGTAAGCTATGAGCTTGAAGATAATAAGGCTATTGTAAATTGTGATGTGACCGCGTCAAAGTCAGAGAGTAATCTAAATCTTACAGCAAGAGTAAGACTTGTCGATGAGAATGGAAATCTTGCTGCTGATGAGGAGCTTGATCTTACCAGCGAAGGTACATATAACAAAAAGTTCACTGTCCTTAATCCTGTTTTATGGAATGTTTTAGATGCACATCTTTACACTATCACTATTTCTTTAACAGATTCTGATGGGAATCTTGTGGATGAGTATAGTGAAAAGATCGGTATCAGAACAGTCAAGGTATCAGGAACACAGATCTTGATAAATGATAAGCCTGTGTATTTAAAAGGCTATGGCAAGCATGAAGATTTCAGCGTTCTTGGAAGGAGCTTCAACTACTCAGTTGCCAAGCGTGATTATGAGTGCATGAAATGGAACGGTGCTAACTCATTTAGAACAAGTCATTATCCATATGCTGAGGAATGGTACCAGCTTGCTGATGAGGAAGGCTTCCTTATCATAGACGAAGTACCTGCAGTTGGAATGATGCGTTCTACACATAACTTTGTAGATGCAGGAACCGGCAAGTATACATATTTCTTTGAAACTCCAACAGTTGGGACGCTTCAGAAGAACCACATCATGCAAGTGGAAGAGATGATCACAAGAGACAAGAATCATCCAAGTGTTATTGCATTCAGCTTGTTCAACGAACCGGAGACTACAAGCGATCAGTCCTATGAGTATTTTTCAAAGATCTTTGAAGCAGCAAGGGCTATAGATCCTCAGAAGAGACCTCTTACAGGAGCTCTTGAAAAGAACAGCAGTCCTGAGAAATGTAAATGTCATAAGCTCTTGGACTTCATCAGTCTTAACAGATACTATGGCTGGTACATAAGTGGCGGCGAGCTTGATGAAGCGCAGGAGAAGTTTAGAGATGAACTTGACAGATGGAAAGCTCTCGATACAGGCAAGCCATTTATTATGACAGAGTTTGGTACTGACACAATGCCCGGCAATCATTCACTTACCGGAACAATGTGGTCAGAGGAATACCAAAAGAATTACTACGAAATGAACTTTAGTGTAATTGATGATTACGATTTCATGCAGGGTGAGCAGGTATGGAACTTTGCTGACTTCCAGACATCTGAAGGTATATTTAGAGTTGGTGGAAACAGAAAAGGTATTTTTACAAGAGACCGTGAGCCCAAGTCAGTTGCATTTTTATTGAAGAAACGTTGGGAAAATAAATAATAGTAGACGACTTAAGAAAATGCGCTTTTGCCAGTTATCAAATGCCCTATATGCAAGCATTAGATAACTGACTTAAGGCATTTTCTAAAGTTGTTTATAAGAATAGGAGTTTTATATGTCGTTTAGAGCTGATTTTTTGTGGGGTGGAGCTACAGCTGCCAATCAGTTAGAAGGTGCATGGGATGTTGATGGTAAGGGCGCTTCAGTTCCTGATATGTGTACAAATGGAACCAAGGATAGACCCAAAGAGATAACCAGCGTCATTGAGGAAGGAAGATTATATCCAAGTCATGAGGCTATAGACTTCTACCATCACTACGCAGAGGATATCAAACTTTTTGCCGAGATGGGATTCAAGGTGTTCCGCTTCTCAGTAGCATGGACCAGGATCTTTCCAACAGGCATGGAAGAAAGCCTTAATGAAAAGGGTCTTGAATTCTATGACCGCGTGGTAGATGAGTGTCTTAAATATGGTATAGAGCCTTTGATCACTTTATCTCACTATGAGATGCCATATGCGCTTGTGCAGAAATATAACGGCTGGTATGGAAGAGAGTGCATCAAGCTTTTTGAAAAGTATTGTCATGTGCTTTTTGAAAGGTTCAAAGGAAAAGTTAAGTACTTCCTTACATTCAATGAGATCAACTCCGGAACAATGCCTATGGGCAATGTCCTTTCTCTTGGAACAGTTAAGGGATATAATGGACCTATCACCAAATTAAAAGATGATCCCAAGGTCAGATTCCAGGCACTTCATCATCAGCTGGTAGCCAGTGCGCGTGTTATCAAATACGCTCATGAGAATTACCCCGAATATAAGCTTGGCAATATGATCTGCTTTTTGACCAATTATCCGGCGACATGTAATCCTGATGATATGCTCAAGTACCAGTCAGAGATGCGTATGAAGAACTGGTTCTGTTCAGATATCCAGGTAAGAGGCTTCTATCCTGAATATGCATCCCGCTTCTTTAGAGAGAACAACATCTCTATAAAAATGGAAGATGGCGACGAGGAAGATTTAAAACAGGGAACTGTAGATTTCTATACCTTTAGTTACTATATGTCTCTGTGCGCCAGCGCTTCAAACGGCGGAGAAAAAACTGCAGGCAATCTTATCGGAGGAGCCAAGAACCCATATCTTGAAGAAAGCGAATGGGGCTGGCAGATAGATGCTAAGGGCCTTAGATTTACATTAAATGAAATCTATGACAGATATCATATTCCGCTCATGATAGTAGAGAATGGCTTAGGGGCAAGAGATACCCTTGAAAGCGATGGTACTATAAATGATGATTACAGAATTGATTATCTGAGAAAGCATATAATCCAGATGAAAGAGGCAGTTGAAGATGGTGTTGATCTCATGGGATATACTCCATGGGGATGCATCGATCTTGTAAGTGCTTCAACTGGTGAGATGGCTAAACGTTACGGATTTATCTACGTTGACAAGTATGATGATGGAACAGGCGATCTCAAGAGACTTAAGAAAAAATCATTTGAGTGGTACAAGAAAGTTATAGAGACAAATGGTGAAGAACTTTAAGGACATTGAAGGCTGAAAGGAGTAGTATGGGTATATTTGATTTTTTGAAAAAAGAAGACGGTAAAGAGGCTGGTTTTCCGGTAAAACTTCAGGCAACAGCACAGGGAAATATAGTAAAGATGGCAGATATCCCTGATCCTGTATTTGCAGAAGGAATTGTGGGACCATGTATCGGAATAGAACCTGAAAACGGAACTATTGTTGCTCCTTGCGACGGCAAGATCCTGCAGCTCTCTGACACCAAGCATGCATTTGGCATTGAAGGTGTAGGCGGAGCACAGATCCTCGTTCATATCGGAATTGATACTGTCAGTATGAAGGGCGAAGGCTTTACAGCTAAGGCACAGGTTGGAGACACCGTGAAGGCCGGACAGCCTATTATCGAAGTAGACCTTGATAAGGTCAAAGAGGCAGGACATCCAACAGTTGTTATCACTGTTTTGAGCAATCCTGCTGAATTTAAGTCAGTAAACTTCTCAGAGGCTCAGTCTGTTTCACATGGCGATGAGCTGATAAGTATTGATAAATAATAAAATGACATAAGGGTCAAAAGTCATTTCGATTCGAGCTTGTGAAATTGCCCCCATCATTAAATGTGATGGGGGCAATTTCAGAATTACTGCAACTTATAAATAGTTTTTTGTTACAAAGGGGAGAGCAGCATGAGCAGAAACATGCTTTCTAATGACTGTTGCGACATCCTTTGATATCGAAGTTATCTCATCATCGATATCTTCTTTTACAGGGAACCAGTTCTGATCTGGTATAGTAAAATCATATGCCTTTAAGAAGTCTTCCGATGGGAGCTTTCCAGTTATTAGCTTGGTAAGTACCATGGAAACAAGGAAGTCGCCGATTGCAGATGCATGCTCCCCATCGCGGTAGTACAGGTCTGCGCCCAAGGAATCCTGAAGCTCCTTCATAGCAGAGCTCCAAACTTCTCCAATTGGTGCAAGTAATGCACCTTGATCCTTGGCAAGGCTCTGATATCTTCGATTCATTTCAGCCTGGTTCTCAGGCTTTACTTTTTCAGCCCAGGTTTCAAATATGACAGGAACAGTATTAGCTTTTTTGCACAGTTCAATGATCCTTGCAGAGTAGGCTATTGTATCTGCTTCATCAGTCATTGGATGTGCCTGCTCCTGAATTATGCAGTAGTCATATTTTCCATGAAGAATGTTGAACCTCTCAGAAAAATACTCTTCGCCCATATGCCATTTTAAAGATCTGGCAGAATATGCCAGCATTACTACTTCACACTTTTCGCCGGTTGCGTTTTCGATCATCTCGCTTACGAGCTGCGGCATATCATTCATATATGTATGGCTGTTACCGATAAAAAGAATTCTCATGTGATTATCCTTTCTTATGTCCACATTCAGCGGATCATCTTTTTTGATTGCTCAAAGCCAAGCTTTTTTGCAATTCTATGGATGCGGTATTATCATTTACTAAAAAAATATTTTTTGTTAAAAAACGATATCAGTTATTATACCCGGGAATCATGCGTCTTACAATCGAGATTGATTGTAAACGGATAGCTGTTTACTATATTATAATGATGTAGGTGTGACACCATATATGGATCGGATTGTTTAGTGAGATTCTTAGAGTGGGAATTTGGTTTTCATGAAGATGCCATGAACGAGACAGAAAAGGAAAAAGTTACATGATAAAGAAAATTATACTGATAGTAATAGTGATCCTGTTGGCGTTTACTGCCTGGTTTGAACTTCCGGTTACTGAGCACATAAAAGTCAGCGGAAATGATAAGGTTGATACTCCCATCAGGATTGCGCTCATAACAGATCTTCATTCCTGCTATTATGGCAAAAATCAGTCGCAGCTTATCAAGATGATAGATGATGAGAATGTGGACATTATTCTGATGTCCGGTGATATCTTTGATGACAAATTTAGCGAAAAGAACGCAAAGCTCTTCATAGAAGGTGTCTGCGACAGATATCCATGTTTCTATGTTACAGGAAATCATGAGTTCTGGAGCGGCAGGCAGGATGAGATAAAAAAGTACCTTGAAGCAAATAATGTAACGGCTTTGGAGGGAGAGTATTCTGCCATCGAGGTTAATGGAAATACCATTGTGATAGCAGGAGTTGATGATCCAACATACATGACTACGGATGATTGGACCAGGCAGCTTAAAGAAGCGGATTGCGGTGAGGAATACCAGGATAGCTACAAGATCTTGTTGTCGCACAGACCTGAACTTGTTGATGTATACGCAGGCTATGATTATGACCTTGTAGTATGCGGACATGCTCATGGAGGACAGTGGAGGATCCCTTTTACAGGAGTAGGCGTTGTTTCCCCAAATCAGGGGCGTTTTCCAAAATATGTTGACGGTCTATATGAGCTTTCAAATGGTACAGATATGGTTGTAAGCAGAGGCCTTTGCCGTGAAAGAATGCCTTATCCAAGATTTTTTAATCATCCTGAAGTTGTAATAATAGACGTTGAATGATCTGTTTTTGAAGAAAGAGGTTACTTGTAATGAAGAGTACTTATAAAACAAAGGCCCGAGAAGAAATCATGGCATATCTTAAAGAACATACTGAGCAGAGGTTTACTGCGAGAGAGATTTTTGAAGCTGTAAGCGGGAAGGCCGAAGGAATCAACAGAACAACGGTATATAGAAATCTGGATCGTTTATGTGAAACGGGGGATCTTCTTAAATTTAAGGAGCCCAACCAGGATTCATGGTATTATCAGTACTCTTTCGATCATGATCACTGTGATGAGCATATGCACGCACAGTGCAGTGAATGCGGCCGTATCTATCATCTGGAAAAATCATTTGCAGATACTTTTGAAAAAAAGGTACTTAAAGAGTATGGACTGATGATCGATCCATCCAAGACGATTATTATTGGGAAATGCGATAAATGCAGAGATAAGTAAAAAACACAGTAGTTTTAATTTGCAACATAATTGCAAATTCTATTGACATGATTGCAACCGGTGGCATATAATATGCAACTGAGTTGCAATTTATTTTTTACAATTCAAAATAGTTCATGAATTTATAAAAAAAGTTGCAGGGCTGCTTAAGTAATCTATTTTTATATATTCATGTTTTGGATGAAGCTAAAACATGAATTGTTATTTTTAAGGAGAATAGTCATGTCTACTAGAGAAGTACCGATAGTGATCATAACCGGATATCTTGGCTCCGGTAAAACTACACTGATGCAGAATATATTAAAGCAGGAGAAAAGAAAGATTGCCCTTATCGTAAATGATATGGGGAGCATCAATATAGATGCGTCTATTTTGAATAAGACAGGAAACCGCGTCGCGCAAATTGAGATGGTTGAAATGCAGAACGGATGTATATGCTGTACTCTCAGGGATGAATTTATGGCAGAGATCGAAAGGCTGTCTGCGGATAAGAGTATAGAGGCCATATTCGTGGAAGCATCCGGTATCAGTGAGCCCTCATCCATAGCCGGAGCCTTTCTTAACTATGAAGAGATGACAGAGGATACAAGAGTTTACTTAAAGAGCGTGGTATCCGTAGTTGATGTTGACAGGATCTACAGGGAATTCCTGCATAGTCTTACAGATGAGGAAGATGCAGAGGACGGGGATGTGATCAATCTGATCATGGATCAGATCGAATTCTGTAATCTCATGATCTTAAATAAAACTGATCTTCTTAATAGTGAGCAGCTTGCTGAAGTAAAGGAAGGCCTTAGAGGACTTCAGCAGGAAGCTGAGATGATCGAATGCGTTAATGGAAATGTGAATCTTGAAGTGCTCTTAAACCGTGAGGATTTTGATTTTGATGAGGTCGAAGCATACAGTGCTGTTCAAAGGGCTCTAAATAAATGTGAGCACGGTGATGAGAAGGCATGTGTAGATGAATATGGCATTTCTTCTTTTGTCTTTGAGGAAAAGAGACCATTTAACAGGGAGGCATTTAATAAGCTGATGGATGATTATCCGGATGCGCTTATCAGAACAAAGGGTTATATATGGTTTTCAGATGACTGGGATCATATTCAGCTTTTTGAACAGGCAGGAAGAAATGCATCGATCACAGAACTGTCGGAATGGGTATCCGCATGGCCAAAAGAGGAACTGGATAAGGTTGTGGCTGATTTCCCTGATATAAAAGATGACTGGGATGAAAACTATGGTGACAGATGCAATCAGGTAGTATTTATTGGAAAAGGCTATGAAAAAGCGCAGATCGTAAAGCTTTTGTATAAGTGTGTGGAAGATGCCATCTGATCAGATATAGCTGGTGTGAATGTGAGGTGGGAATATGGGGACCATATATTTTGTAAACGGGTTCCTTGATGCGGGGAAAACAACATTTATAAAAGAACTGATAGCCAGAGAGTCTTTTCGGATTCCCGGAAAGACTCTGATCATATTATGTGAAGAAGGCGACCAGGAATATGATGAGGCTGAGCTTGCCAGGGCTAATGCAGTTTTGGAAGTGATCGAAGATGAAGAGGATTTTAATGAAGAGAATATTTCTGCTATAGAGGGCAGACACAGACCAGACCGTGTGATCGTGGAATTTAACGGAATGTGGGACAGGAAGAATCTGGACTTTCCATGGTACTGGAACGATATCGTAGAGATTGCTGTCTTTGATGCATCGACATTTAAACTGTATGCCGATAATATGCGATCACTTCTTGCAGAGCAGGTACGAAAGGCAGTACTTGTAGTCTTTTATAAAGCGGATGAAGAAAGAGACAAGTTGGCGATATATGTGAGAAATATCAAGGCCATCAACAATCAGGCGGCTTTTGTATTCAGGGGATCTGAAGGGGATATCATTCTTGATCCTGATGAGTACCTGCCTTATGACATAAACAGTGATCATCTTGAGCTTGATGAAGTAGGTTTTGCTGTAATGTGTATGGATTCTCTTGAAAGATGCAAAGTTTATGAAGGGAAAAAGGTTCACTTTACTGCACAGGCATTCAAAATGAAGAATGGCACAGATCTTGAGTTCGTAGCCGGTAGACTGATCATGACCTGCTGCGAAGCAGATATGTCTTTTGCTGGGATCATCTGCGGATACCCTAAAGCATATGAGCTTGATAATAAGGAGTGGGTAGATGTTACAGGGATCATCAGGGCCGTGTTTAATAAGGAGGCTGGTCGTGAGCTTCCCGCATGCAGAGTGATAGATCTGAAAAAGATCACTGCTCCCGATGATGAATATATCTCAATGATCTGGGATATTATGAGGCAGGTGTTAAAAGGAAGAGCTATGTAATGCGTTGTGCTACTTATATATTGTAGCCATAGCTTCTACAGGAGCCTTCTTCGTCCTCCGGATAGATAAGTATTTAGCTTTTTCTCATCAAGATTTTTGCCGATGAAAACGCACTGACAGTTATTAGCATTTGTATCTGTGATGGCATACATTCTGTCAGCCAGATCGAATCTTAGATATTCACCACCTACCCATAATGTTCCCTTGGCACGTGATATAAGGCCGTAAGAGCCTCTTAGGCAGTCTTCTAAAAGCATTACAAGCTGTGCGGGATTGTGAAGACCTGCGCAGCTGATGCTTACCTGAGATATAGTATCTGTTTGCGGTGTTCCTTCGCTGGTATTGTATTCTTTAGATATATCAGCTTTAGATTGTTGCACATAGGGGCCTTGTACTTTAGCTTCTGCTTTCCCGGCTTCCATAAGGCTATTCCAGAAGCGGTCATCCATTTTGGTATAATGCTCGCTTACTATTGTTGCGGATGGATTTATTTTACGTATCTGATCTGCAATATCCTTAAGTTCTTCAGCACTGGCATTTTCACATTTAGAGAAAACAATCTTGCCGGCATTTGCTATCTGATCAGTATACAGGTCAGGCCACTCTTTCATGTTCTGTCTGAAAGTTAATGGAGACAATATAACTACAGGCTCTAGCATGAAGATTACAGTATTAAGGATAGGCTTTAAGTTCTCTATTATGCTGCTAAGCTTGCCAACGCCTGTAGGCTCTATGATAAGGTACTCAGGACATAGAGATGAATATATAGCAAGTACTGAGTTAACAAAGCTATCTTTTATGGTGCAGCATACGCAGCCTTCCATGAATTCAAGAACCTTTACCTCATCAGAATCTTTTGCAGAGTCCTGAAGTTCTAGAGAATCCAGATTGTTGGCGCCATATTCGTTCTCCATTATTACAGGATTCTTGTCGGTCCTTTTAATAAGTTCTTTTATGAAAGTTGTCTTTCCTGCGCCTAGAAAGCCGGATATGATCAAAATCTGCATCTGTCGAACTCCTGTTTTTAAAAAAATCTGGTAAAAATACTTAATATACGTACGATAATAAAACGGGCGGTCAAAGCAGACCGCCCTGAATTATTCTAAGATTATGGCTGATTATCAAGTATTACAACAGGCTTGATAAGATCAGCTGGCTTGTCTTTCATAAGCTGCAGAGCTTCCGGAATGTGCTCCCATCCATGGAATACATGAGTTGAGAGCTTGCTGACATCAAGTCTTCCTGAAGATACGAGAGCTCCAAGCTTCTCCATACGAAGTCTTCCGCCCGGCATGAGACCGCCCTGAAGCTGCTTGTGACCCATACCTACGCCCCATTCAACACGAGGGATAGTGATATAATCACCGCTTCCAAGGTAGTTGACATTACCAATCTTGCCACCTGGT
>JAEEGF010566994.1_pt1 | contig 18110 bp, 12 predicted proteins | sample 9134171 | NCBI WGS metagenome assembly JAEEGF01 (sample SAMN16246542, study PRJNA631951) | gut metagenome | biome: gut microbiome; feature: rumen; material: AP-attached | host: Bos | place: Iran: Karaj | collected 2018-10
ATATTTAGTGCCGTCGTTCCACTTGAACTTGAAGAGGTCCTTGAAGAGCCACACGATCTCTTTCCAGAGGATGAGACAGGTGCTCAGCACCGTGGCGATATGCACGATGATGGTGAAGTCCAAGGCTTTCTCAGGGTCGACGTCAAACAGATACTGTCCGATGGCGAGGTGGCCGCTGCTGCTGACGGGCAGGTATTCCGTCAGGCCTTGGATGATACCTAATATTAAAGCTTCTAACCAACTCATAGTTGTTTCTTTTATGCGCTTGTCGTCATTGCGAGGAGGAACGACGAAGCAATCCAGTCTTTACTCTAGATTGCTTCGCTATGCTCGCAATGACGCAAAGCGGCGCATTATTTCTTTCCTTTCCAGAATATTGCCACGATTTCCACGACAAACCCTGCCAGGACCAAGATGGGTGCCAGTGTGATGCGTCTGAAGTTAAACATCTCCTCATTAAAGACATCGGGGTCGGTGGAGCCGCCGCCAATCATCAGGATGAAACCCACGGCGATGAGGACGAGGCCGATGATCACAAAGAGGTAGTTCATCTTGCCGAAGGGCAGTACCTTTTGTTCGTCAGTGGGTTGAGCCATTTCTTTCTTGTTTGTTTCTTTTGCCATATATTCTTTTTTATTTCAAAATTTCAAGATTTCTAATTTCACGATTGGGTATCGATTCTATTTCTATGCATATAGTTGGTCGACATCGGCGTGGAGGTATTTCCGTAGGGCGAGACGGGTGGAGAAGCCACCCAGCAGCATGCCCAGCAGGAGGATGCCACCGAAGATGCCACCGAAGATGGTATAGTCTTGAACGAGTGTCAGTTCGGGCAAGCGTTGGTCGAGGAAGTAGAGCAGCAGCGCCAAGAAGGCGTCGGCGATCAGGCCTCCTAAGAAGCCCTGCAGGATGCCGCTGCGGATGAAGGGACGACGGATGTAGGCCGGCGTGGCACCCACGAGCTGCATGCTGCGCACGAGGAAACGCTTGGAATAGATGCTGAGGCGTATGGTATTGCGTATCAGCGTAATGGCGATGATGAGCAGCACGAGGCTGGCAATCATCAGCGCGAGGCCGATGCGGTTCACGTTTTGGTTGATGAGGCCGACGAGCGACTTCTGGTAGTAGATTTCCTTAACGCTGGTGTCCTTGAGTAGCTGGGCTTGGATGGCCGCGATGCTGTCGTTGTTGGCATAGTCGGCGTTGAAGCGCACGTCGATGGAGGGGAGGAGCGGGTTCTCCTCGTTGCCGAGCCATTGCAGGAAGTCCTCGCCGAGGTCCTCGCTGAGGCGGCGGATGGCCTCCTCCTTGGTGATGTATTCCGTCGACTTCACGGCGGGCATGGCATCGAGTTGTTTCTGCAGCTTGAGGATGTTGTCTTCCTTCACATTGCTATTCATCACCACCTCGAAGCCGATGTTTTCCTTGAGATGATTGGAGAGTTTCTGCGCATGCATCATGAGCAGGGCAAACACGCCTAACAGGAAGAGCACCAATGCGATACTCATCAGCGACATGAAATACGACCCGGCCACACGGCGTTGGTTGGAACTCTTTTCGGACATCCTTCTAACGATTCTTCATAAATGAAACTGCAAAGATAAACAAATCTTGTGGGGTAATGGAAAAAAAACCTATTTTTGTGCTTTGATTTACAATCTACGACCATGCAAGTCCTGAAATCCAACATACGCACCGACTCCGAGGAGTTCAAGCAGAATGAGCAGAACTTCCTCGCACTGATGACGCAATACCGTGAGGCGATGTCGGCCTCGATGCAGGGCGGCGGCGAGGCGGCCGTGGCCAAACACAAGAAGCGCAACAAACTGCTCGCCCGCGAACGCATCGACCTGCTCATCGACCCGAACACGCCGTTCCTGGAGCTGTCGCCGATGGCGGCCTACGGCACCTACAACAACGACTTCCCCTCTGCGGGCATCATCACGGGCATCGGCGTCATCCAAGGACGCGAGGCCGTCATCGTGGCCAACGACGCCACCGTGAAAGGCGGCACCTATATGCAGTACACGGTGAAGAAACACCTGCGTGCCCAGGAGATTGCCATGGAGAACCACCTGCCTTGTGTCTATATGGTCGACAGCGGTGGCGCCTTCCTCCCCGAGCAAGACACCGTCTTCCCCGACCGCGACCACTTCGGACGTTTCTTCTACAACCAGGCGCGCATGTCGGCCATGGGTATCCCGCAGATCGCCATCGTGATGGGTATGTGCACCGCTGGCGGCGCTTACGTGCCGGCCATGAGCGACGAGACCATCATCGTGCGCAACCAAGGCACCATTTACCTCGGAGGTCCGCCGTTGGTGAAGGCCGCCACGGGTGAGGTGGTCACGGCAGAAGAGCTGGGCGGCGGCGAGATGCACACCTCCGTGTCGGGCGTGGCCGACCATCTGGCCGAGAACGACCAACACGCCTTGCAGATCTGCCGCAACATCTTCAAGACCTTGGAGAAGAGCCACCGTCAGAAGCTGGACATGCTGCCTGTTGAGGCACCCCTATATGACCCGCACGACCTCTATGGTCTCGCGCCCATCGACTTTCACAAGCTCGTCGATCCGAGGGAGATCATCGCCCGCATCGTCGACGGTAGCCGTTTCCAGGAATTCAAGTCGCGCTATGCCACCACTATCGTATGCGGCTTTGCCCACCTCATGGGCTTCCCCGTGGGCATCATCGCCAATTTCGGAGTGTTGTTCTCGGAGTCGGCACTGAAAGCCACCCATTTCATCGAGTTATGCTGCCAGCGCAACATCCCGTTGGTGTTCTTGCAGAACATCACGGGCTTCATGGTGGGCAAGCAATACGAGCAGGGCGGTATCGCCAAAGACGGCGCCAAGATGGTGCACGCCGTGAGCAATGCCAACGTGCCCAAGTTCACGGTCATCTTTGGTGGGTCGTTTGGTGCTGGTAACTACGGCATGGCGGGTCGAGCCTACAGCCCGCGGCTGCTTTTCATGTGGCCCAACGCCAAGATCTCTGTCATGGGCGGCGAGCAAGCTGCCAGCGTTTTGGCGACGGTCAAGGAAGACCAGTACAAATACAAAGGCCTTGAGGTCCCGACCGATGAAATCGCCAAGCTGAAGAAAGAAATCCTGGCCAAATACGACTACGAAGGCTCTGCCTTCTACAGCACCGCCCGCCTCTGGGACGACGGCATCATCGATCCCATCGACACCCGCAAGATCCTCGCCTTAGGCATCGCGGCCTCGTTGAATCAGCCTTTTCCGCCGCAGCAGTTCGGTGTGTTTAGAATGTAATTGTGTAGAGACGTTGCGTGCAACGTCTACCAGAAATTACAGTAGATTTTTCGTCGACAGCAGCCCACAAGCAGCGTCGATGTCCTGTCCGCGCGAGGCGCGGATGGTGGCGATGATGCCCTTTTCATTCAAGGCGTCGCGGAACCAGGTCATGGTGGCGGCGTCGGGACTCTTCAGCGGGATGCCGGGCACGGCGTGATACTTGATCAGATTGAAACGGCAACGGGTGCTACCTAATAGCCTTGCTATCTCTTTGACATGGTCCTTACTGGCGTTGAGGTCCTTGAAGATGATGTACTCAAACGACAGGCGGCGCTGGCCGTGCCAGTCGTGTTGCTTGACAGCGTGGATGACCTCCTTGATGGGATAGCTCTTCTCGACAGGCATCAGCTTGAGGCGCTCGTCGTGGAAGGGGCTATGCATCGAAATGGCGAGGTTGCACTTCGACTCCTCCAGGAAACGCTTCAGGTTGGGGAAGAGGCCGCTGGTGGAGACGGTGATGCGCGTCGGGCTCCAGCCCAAGGCCCACTCCTGTGTGAGGATGTCCAACGAGCGCATCAGGTTGTCGTAGTTGGCAAAAGGCTCGCCCATGCCCATGAAGACGATGTTGGTCAGCGTGTCGAACTCGGGCAGGCTGAGAATCTGGTTCATGATTTCGGCCACGCTGAGGTTCTTCTGGAATCCCTGCTTGCCCGTGGCGCAGAAGAGGCAGTCCATCTGGCAGCCCACCTGCGTGCTGACGCATAGCGTGGCGCGCTCACGGTCGGGGATGTAGGCCGCCTCGACGAAATGCTCACCGGCAGGGAAGAGGTATTTCTTCGTGCCGTCGGTCGACACTTGCTCCTTGACGGGGGCTTTCAGCCCGGTATCATAATGCTCAGCCAACAGCGCCCGCGAGGCCTTGCTGAGGTTGGTCATGTCGTCAATGGAGGCGCAACGTTTGTTGTAGATCCAGTCCACGATTTGCTTGCCCGTGAACTTGGGCAGTGCCAGCTGTTCGACCACCTCCTGAATCTCGGCGGGGGTCTTGCCTAATAGTATCTGTTTTTCTTCCATGCGGCAAAATTACGTTTTTTTTTACTACCTTTGCCCTTTCATTTTATCCGTATCAACCTAAAACATCCGACCATGAGAAAAAAGACGCTGTTTTGCTTGTTTATGGCTGCTATACTGGCCCTTCCGATGACGATGCTGGCCCAAAAACTAGATAACGCCGTTAAGGTGCAAAGCCCTGACGGACAGCTGGAGTTGAGTTTCGCTGTCGTTGACGGTGTGCCGCATTACGCCCTCGATCGCGCTGGGAAACCCGTGGTGCTGCCCTCAAAGATGGGCTTCACTCTCGAATGGCGCGACGACCTTGCCCATGCCTTCGTCCTCAAGGACACGAAATACGACACTTTCGACGAGACCTGGGAACCCGTCTGGGGCGAAGAGTCACAGATTCGCAACCATTATAATGAGATGCTCGTCACCTTGGAGCAGCCCATCGGCAGCGTGGAGAGCATGGACCACTCCACCGAGAAAAAGGCCACGGTGATGCAGATCCGTTTCCGCCTCTACGACGACGGCCTTGGCTTCCGCTATGAGTTCCCGATGGAGAATGCCTTGGTCTATTTCTGGGTCAAGGAGGAGCTGACCGAGTTTGCCATGGCGGGTGACCACACTGCTTGGTGGATTCCTGGCGACCTCGACACGCAGGAATACAACTATACCGAGTCACGGCTGTCGCAGATCCGTGAGTTATGGGATGGCAGCCACAAAGACGGTGGCTGGCCGTGGACAGCGTTCTCGCCCACGGGTGTGCAGACCGCCATACAGATGAAGACCGACGACGGCCTCTACCTCAACATCCATGAGGCTGCCACGCTCGACTTCCCCACTATGCATCTCGACTACGACGATCAGAATAGGGTCTTCCGCGCCTTCCTCTGCCCCGATGCCACAGGTTATAAAGGTCGTGTCCAAGCACCTTTCAACATGCCTTGGCGCACCGTCATGGTGACCACCTCGGCCACCGACGCCTTGGCTTCGCGTCTCATCCTTAACCTCAACGAGCCTTGCGCTCTTGAGGATGTCAGCTGGATCCACCCGGTGAAATATATGGGCGTGTGGTGGGAGATGATCTCGGGCAAGAGCAGCTGGTCCTACACCAACGACTTCCCCTCAGTGAAGCTGGGTGTGACCGACTATGAACATGCCACTCCTAATGCCAACCATGGCGCCAACAATGCCAATGTGCGCCGTTATATCGACTTCGCTGCCGCCAACGGCTTCGATGCCCTCCTCATCGAAGGATGGAACATCGGATGGGAAGACTGGTACGCCAAGCAGAAGGACTTCGTCTTCGACTTCCTCACGCCTTATCCCGACTTCGACCTGCCCGCTTTGAACAAATATGCCCACGAGAAGGGCATCCGTCTCATCATGCACCACGAGAGCTCAGCCTCCACGCTGAACTACGAGCGATGGTTGGAGAAGGCCTACACCTTGATGAACCAATATGGCTACGATGCCGTGAAGGGCGGCTATGTGGGCACTATCATCCCCTTCGGCGAAGGTCACTACAGTCAGCCTATCAACAACCACTATCACTATTGTATCACCGAGGCCGCCAAACATCATATCATGGTGAACTCGCACGAGGCGGTGAGACCTACGGGTCTCTGCCGTACTTGGCCCAATATGATTGGCAACGAGAGTGCCATGGGTACCGAGTTCCGTGAACGCATCAATCCAGGACATACCACCATATTGCCTTTCACGCGCCTGCAAGGCGGCCCCATGGACTACACTCCTGGTATCTTCGAGACCGACATGGGCAAGATTGTGCCTTGGGGCGGTAAGATGCGTACCACCATTTGCAACCAACTGGGCTTGTATGTGACCTTCTACTCTCCCCTCCAGATGGCTGCCGACTTCCCAGAGCACTACGCACAACACATGGATGCCTTCCAGTTCATCAAGGACGTGGCCGTTGACTGGGACAAGAGCCTTTATCTCATGGCCGAGCCGGGCGCCTATATCGTCACGGCGCGCCATCCCAAGCTGTCAACCTTGAATAAGGCTGCAGAGGGTGTCGGTACTTTGCCCGACGGCAAGAAAGGCGTAGTCTCCAACGCCACCAAGTTTGTGTATGACCTGCCCGACGATGCCACCATCGAAGATTTGTGGCATGCCACGCCGCACGATGTGTGGTATGTGGGTGGCATCACCGACGAGAATGCTCGTGAGGTGGAGGTGAAGCTTAACTTCCTGAAGCCTGGCGTGAAATATGAGGCCACCATCTATGCCGATGCTAAAGACGCCAGCGGCATCCCCGATGAGCACTACAACGCGCAGGCCTACACCATCACCAAGAAGACGGTGACGTCCAAGTCGACGCTGAAGCTCAGGATGGCGCCGTGCGGCGGATTCGCGGTGTCGCTGAGAGCGCTGTGAAATAAGTAAAACTTTGAAAGTGAATCTTTAAGAATGAAAAAAATGAACATCATTATCTGTCTGTTGGCGGCTTGGCTTGCCATGCCTTCGTGCGGCACCCCGTCAGCAAATGAAAACGACAACACCGTCTCTGGGAAAGAGCTTTGCGATACAATCGACATGCCTCGTCCCGACAGTGCCACCTTCTATTCTGAAGTTGTGAACAAGAAGAATTGTTTCATCCTTATCTCGAAGCCCGAGTTTCGCCTCTATGTGTGTGAAGTGGTGGGGACCGACACGGTGAAACGTGTGCATTATCCCGTTTGTGTGGGTAAGGCCAAGGGTCAGAAGCAGAAGAAAGGCGACATGAAAACACCAGAGTGCACGTTCGATAAGCCGTTCACCATTACAGAGATTGTCGATGCCTCCAAGTGGACACACGATTTCGGTGATGGCCGTGGTAGCATCCTTTCATACGGCCATTGGTTCATGCGTCTGAAGACCCCTGGTCATTCGGGCATCGGCATTCATGGTAGTACCAACAATGAGAGCTCAGTGCCAGGTCGTGGCAGCGAGGGTTGTATCCGTCTTCGCGACGATGACTTGATTCAGCTAAAAGAAAAATATGCTTTCGTCGGGATGCGGGTGGTCATCCTCCCCGATGAGGAATGACAGCGCGTTTATTCAACTGGGCAGAAGAATTGCCAGTCTTCTTGATAGGTCCAGTTGTTGGTGGGGGTGCAGACGCTAAAACTTTGGTTGCCTCCTATCTTTTTCAGACGAGAGAGTAGTTCGCGGTTTTGGTCGAGGTGCTCCGAGAACTTACCGTTTTCGATGACTACGTAGTCGTAGTCCCAGCCGAGGGCGGTCTCAAGCCAGCCGTCTTCGTCCCACATCATCGTGTAGCCTTTGCGCCCCATCTGGATGAAGGGACCGTTTTGCGCATAGCCGTAAAGACAGAGAATCTTAGCGTCGCGCGAAATGCGGAGGGAGTCAAGCACCTTGTCGGCGTCTTTGAAGCGGGTGTAGGAGACGAGGCCGTCGTTCTCCATGGCACGCCGTTCTACTTGCATCGTTTGTGCACCGCGAATCCAAAAGAAACATAATATTACAGCGATTGTGGCTCCAACGATTTTTGCAGACAACCGCCTGACCGGGATTTGTCGCAACAGCAGAATAACGGCAAAGATAAAAGGCAGGAAAAATGTGTCCAAAAGGTAATAGTCGTGGAAAGGCATCTGTTGCATCATGGCCACGGCAAACAGCAGGCATCCAAAGGTCTCGATGAGCACCAACCACCAGAGGGAGAGCGGGGTGGGGCTGTCTGTTGAGGAGGTCTTGCCGTGCTTGAGGTTTTTGTTTTTCTTCTTTTTGACGATAGCCACCACCAAGGCGGTTATAGCCAACGCTGCAACGACAAGATATTGTAGCCGTTGGAAGTAATGGAACGTCCATCTGTGATAGGTGTCGGCGACCAATTCCGTGAAGTCTTGCCAATTTTCAGGCGGCACCAGCTGACCGAGGAAAATGGTCCCGTGGAGATTGCGCAGGTGCCTGTTCCATAGGAAATAAGCTAAAAATATTGCCACTGAGACCGATATACTGGGTAGCTTATCGGGCAGGGTGCTCTCCTTGCGGATGATACGCAGCAACTCGAAACAGAGGATGGCGATGAGCTCAATGGCGAAGGTGGTGCGCATGAGCAGGGCCACGGTAAGGAAGGCGAGGCCCAGATGGAAATGCCGTCGTCGGTTGTCTTCGTAATACCTCAGATAGAACCAGAGACCGATGATGCCCATTGTGAGGGCGGGGATGCTGGGAAGGAAGCCGTTGCTATAGTAGACAAACACGGGTGAACACAAAGCCACGAAGGTGACAAACAACGACTTGGTAAATTTCTTGGTCACCTCAAAAGCGATACGATAAACAAACAAAAGACCTGTCATAGCCCATAAGAGCGTCCAAAGGCGGAACACCCAAGGCGAGGTGGTGCCAAACAGCTTCATCAGAAGGGCGACGACATATTCGTGGATGGGAAAGTCGGCGGAGGTGATGGTGGTGGCAGAGGGCTCTTGCCACCAACTCGGGAATTGTTTATTGTACACCATCGTCTCGGGATGGAATAGGTCGAAGCCGTTGTCGATGAAGCCAAGGGCGAGGGCATAGTGGTCTTGCTCGGCCCAGGCATGGATGTGGGTGGGGTATTCGTCCATGTAGTTGCGCTGAAGGAACAACAAGGCCAATCCGATGACCAGCAATGGGATGGGAAGTATGATCCGAAAACGTTTCATGACGGCGAGGCTTAGAGTTCCCAAGGATCAGCGAGGTCGATATCCCAGCCTGCCTTGAGGTCGAGGGCGTCTTTGTATTCGATGACGGTCTCGGGCAGGGTGTGGCGGTGGTAGTTGCCAGTGCTCCACTTGCCGTTGCCGTCGGCGTCGAGGATGGCGCGGAGCTTGTATTTGGCCGGCATCAGGTAATCAAACATCACCTCTTCTTTTTTGGTGACGACCTGTTCCTTTAGCACTTTGCCGCTCTCGTTGAGGAGCTGCACCACGACTTGTTGCATGCCTTTTGGCGGCACTACGGTGATGTAGATATTGCCGTATTCGTCGTCGTTCAAGACATGGAAGTCCACCTTGATGCGTTCGTTGGTGCGGCCCCGGATGCCCCAAAACACCGAGTCGGGGATCTCGAAGCTGTAGCTCTTTTCGGCGGCGAAGGAAGTGACGAGCCTGTATTTAATGCCGTGTTCGTCGGCTGGCTCGAAGGCGAGGGTGTCGTAATAGATGAGACTGTCGCACTTGAAGACGGCCGAGTCGCGCATGGCATAGCGGACGATGGGTTCAGAGAAGGACAGGATGAGGTCCTCGCCAGGGATGAGGCCGCCTTTACTGAGTAGGTTGTTGCCGACTTTTAAGGTCTCAAGCTTCTTTTTGCGCGTCTTTTTGTCCTTGAATTTCAGGCTGTAGCGCGACGAGTCGTTGATGACGGTGTCGTATTTCACCTGCACCCACAGGCTATCTTTGACGTTGGGCGTGAAATACCATTTGATGGTGTCGTAGGCAGGGGAATGCAACGTGACCAGGTTGAACGAGTCGGGCAACATCTCGGGTGTCATAATGGTGGCCTTCTCGGCGGGATGGCGGAACACGAAGCGCAGCAGGCCTTCTTCAACGAGTTTCTTTTCTAATAGCACCTGGGTGGAGTCCACCTCGGTGAACATATAGAGCGTGAGATTCAAGGCGTTCTGGTCATACATTGTCGTCGTTTTCGTCTCGAAAACGACAGTGTCAATAACTATCGCTAGGCTGTCCCTCATCGTGGAATCCACCGAGTGTAGGGCAGGCTTTTGCAGACACGAAGCCTGCACCAGCGTGTCCAAATACGCCACCTCTTCGTTAGGCAGGTCGTAATAGAGGTTGGCGTTGACATCCTTGAGGGCGAAGACCAGATATTTCTTGTCGGCGAGCCCGTTGAGGCTGAACCTTCCTTCTTTGTCGGTTTTGGTGATGTAGTTGGGCGCGACGGTCATCGGCAGCGAGTCGAGGTTGTCGCGGTCGGCAGCGTAAAGGCCCACATAGACCTCCTCTGCGGGTTTCTTGTCGTCGGCTTTCAGTACCTTGCCTGCGATGGCAAGTGTGTCGATGTGGTCGCCGGTGGAGAAGCTGTAGACATAATCCTTGAATGGGTTGCCCTCGTGCAGGTCCTTGATGGATGGGCCGAAGTTGATGGTATAGGTGGTGTTGGGCGTCAAGGTCTCCTTGAACTTGATGACCACGGTCTTGTTCTTCAGCTTGATGTCGGGTTTCTCGCTCAGCGGAGGCGAGATCAGCACGTTCTGGCTGGCGTTATCCAAGGTGATGTATTCGTCGAAGGTGATTTCGATCTTCTTGCCGTTGAAGCCTACGCTGTGGTTCTCGGGCACGGCCTCGACCACCTTGGGCGGCGTGTTGTCCTTGGGTCCGCCCGTGGGTGCCACCGCATTGGCGCAACGCTGGGCCAAAAAGGCCGTGAGTAACAGCCCAACCGCTATGAGAATATGTTTTAACCTCCGAATCACGGGGCAAAGATAAGAAAAACTCATCTTCGTGCGTGGCATTCCAAAATGATTTCCTATTTTTGCAAGTTTGAATTTTTGATTTTGAATTCAACCCAATCTTGAAATTTTGAATTTTTGAAATATTAAATTTAGGAATTATGTACAGAACGCATACTTGTGGCGAACTTCGTCTTGCCGATGCTGGCAAGGAAGTGACATTGGCAGGCTGGGTGCAGCGCGTGCGTGACAAAGGCTCCCTCGTGTGGATCGACCTCCGCGACCGTTATGGCATCACCCAACTTTTCTTGGATGGCAACAGCGATCCGAAACTCATAGAACAGGCTCGTAGCTTCGGCCGTGAATTCGTGATTCAGGCCAAAGGCACTGTCATCGAACGTGAATCGAAGAACCCGAACATGCCGACGGGCGACATCGAGTTGAAGGTGAACGCCTTCACCCTGCTCAACGGCAGCAAGACCCCGCCCTTCACCATCGAAGACGTCAGCGACGGCGGCGACGACCTCCGCATGAAATACCGCTATTTGGACATCCGTCGTAACCCCGTGCGCAAGAACCTCGAGCTGCGTCACCGCATGGCCATGCTGGTGCGCAACTACCTGAGCAACCTCAATTTCCTTGAAATCGAGACCCCGATGCTCATCAAGAGCACGCCTGAGGGCGCTCGCGACTTCGTGGTGCCGAGTCGTATGAACCCCGGTGAGTTCTACGCCCTGCCGCAGAGCCCGCAGCAGTACAAGCAGCTGCTCATGGTGGCCGGCATGGACCGTTACTTCCAGATCGTGCGCTGCTTCCGCGATGAGGACCTCCGTGCCGACCGTCAGCCTGAGTTCACGCAGATCGACTGCGAGATGTCGTTTGTGGAACAGGAAGACGTGCTGAACACCTTCGAGGGCTTGGCCAAGCACCTCTTCAAGGAGATGAAGGGACTCGAGTTCGGCCAATTCCCGCGCATGACCTGGCACGACGCCATGAAATACTACGGTTCCGACAAGCCCGACATCCGCTTCGGGATGAAGTTCGTGGAGCTCAACGATGTGGTGAAAGGCAAGGGCTTCGGCCTCTTTGACAACGCCGACCTCGTGGTGGGTATCAACGCCGAGGGTTGCTCGGAATACACCCGCAAGCAACTCGACCAACTCACCGACTTCGTGAAGCGTCCGCAGGTGGGTGCCGGTGGCATGGTCTACATCAAATACAACACCGATGGTACGTTCAAGTCGTCGGTGGATAAGTTCTATACTCCGGATGACTTAAAGGTCATCGCCGACAAGTTCGGTGCCAAGCCCGGCGACCTGATGCTCATCCTCTGTGGCGAGGCCATGAAGACCCGCGTGCAACTCAACGCCCTGCGTCTCGAGATGGGCAACCAACTCGGTCTGCGCAACCCCGACGTGTATGCACCGCTGTGGGTCATCGACTTCCCGCTGCTCGAATGGGATGAGGAGACGCAACGCTACTATGCCATGCACCATCCCTTCACCGCACCCAAGCCCGAAGACGAGGCCTTGCTGGACGACCCGACGAGGTGGGGCGACATCCGCGCCAACGCCTACGACATCGTGATGAACGGCGTGGAGGTCGGTGGCGGCTCCATCCGTATCCACGACCGCACCTTGCAGAACAAGATGTTCCACACCCTCGGCTTCACCGACGAGAAGGCACAGGAGCAGTTCGGCTTCCTGATGGGTGCCTTCGAGTATGGCGCTCCGCCTCACGCCGGTCTGGCCTTCGGCTTCGACCGTCTCTGCTCGCTCTTCGGCGGCGCCGACAGCATCCGCGACTTCATCGCCTTCCCGAAGAACAACGCCGGTCGCGACGTGATGAGCGGCTCGCCCGCACCCATTGCCCAGGAGCAATTGGATGAGCTGCAGATTGCGCTGAATCTGAAATGATAATGTTTGGTAGGGCTGTCATAGTATGGCAGCCCTACTATTTCAAAAAAAAGATAATATGAAAATGAGATCTCTGAAATCTATTGTGATGGTGGCATTTCTGTCGCTGGCCGCCTTGTTCGTCATGGCCTCTTGTTCCACCAGCAAGAAGACAACCACCCGCAAGGGTGATGCCGTCATTTCCGTCAATGCCCCTGACTATAAACAGATCAAGAAAGAGATCAACTTAAAGAACAGCGAGTTCTATTACCCTGAACTGTTGAGACGTTTCGAGGCTGCGGATACCACACTGACCGCTGCGCAGTTGTTCCATTTCTATTTTGGCACGGCCACCCGTTCCGATTATAACCCCTACAGGATGTCGGACTACGGCGCGATACAAAAAGCGTTGACAAAAGAAACACCTGGGAAGGAGGATTGGGAGAATGCGGCAAAGTCCATTGACGAGCAGCTGAAGTCCGACCCGACCAATATCCGATTCCACCTTTTTAAACATGTTGTGTACAGCAACCTGTATGGCCCGGAGGCGGAACAGACCGTCGGTGCCTATAACCAGGTGATCATGCTTCTGTCGGCGGTGACATCCACGGGTGACGGACGCTCGAAAGAAACGGCCTACCATGTGATAAGCGTCGTCGACGAATATGGTATTCTGGATGTTTATGGTCTGACGCCCAAGATGCAATCGCTGGTGGAGGACAAAGGCCAGTCCTACGATGTGATGGAACTGGAGGACAACAAATATGGGTTGGAATCCATGTACTTCAATATCACGATGAGCATGGCGGCAATGAACAAGATGTTTGGTATGTAAAAACCTTATGAAAAACAATCTGATAAAACATATTGTCGTTCTGGCTACCCTCCTTTGTTCGGTGCCAGCCTTCGCCCAAAGCGAGGAGGCTGTGTCGTCGGAACAAGACGAGTGGCAGGTCACGACGGTAGGCAAGGACCTGGTCTTCACGGTCAACGGGGTGTCGTTTACCATGAAACACGTCGACGGCGGCTCGTTCCAAATGGGTTGTGCCGACAAGGACGCCTATCGCGACGAGACACCCGTCCACAAGGTGACCGTAGGCTCGTTCTATATGGGCGAGACCGAGGTGACACAAGCCCTGTGGCAAGCCGTGATGGACAGCAACCCCAGCCATTTCAAGGGCGACAAGCGCCCTTTGGAGAACGTGAATTGGGCCAGCTGCCAGATGTTTATCCTCACGCTGAGCGAAATCACGGGATACCATTTCCGTCTGCCCACCGAGGCCGAATGGGAGTACGCCGCTCGTGGCGGGAAGAAAGCCCACGGCTGCCGTTATTCGGGCAAGAACAAGGCAGGTGGTGTGGCTTGGTTTGTTGACAATAGCGGCAACAAGACCCATAACGTGAAAGGCAAAACGAAGAATGAATTAGGACTCTACGATATGAGCGGAAACGTGTGGGAGTGGTGCGCCGACTGGTATGGAAACTACGCCCCTGGCTCGTATGTCGACCCACAAGGTCCTGCCGAGGGTACCTACCGTGTGCTGCGCGGCGGGTGTTGGAACAGCAACGACTGGTATTGCCGCGTGTCGAACCGAAGCTTCAACAACCCCGACTATGCTGGCAACGGATACGGATTCCGCCTGGTCCTGCAACAAAGTAACGAATCCAAAGAATAGAATCTTCAAATCTTGATATTTTTAAATATTGAAATCTTAAATAATCTCCTGAATATGAAAAGACTACTCGTTTTAACCGGTGGCGGCGACTGCCCAGGCCTCAACGCCGTGATCCGCGCCATCGTCAAGAGGGCTGCCCAAGAGAAAGACTGGGAGGTGCTCGGTAGCATACAAGCCTACAACGGTATCCTGTGGGAACCCACTGAGATCGTCAGGCTGACGCCCGAGGTGGTGCGCGGCATCCACTTCCGTGGTGGCACCATCATCGAGACCACCAACAAGGGCGGCCCGTTCAACTGGCCCGTCAAGAACGCCGACGGCACCTGGACGGCAGTGGACCGCAGCGACGAGATGCTCCGCAAGCTGCAGTATATGGGCATCGACGCGGTGATCAGCATCGGCGGCGACGGCTCGCAGCGCATCTCGCAGAAGCTCTATGAGAAGGGCCTCAACATCATCGGCGTGCCCAAGACCATCGACAACGACCTGTCGTCGACGGAATGCACCTTCGGCTTCCAGACCGCCGTGCAGATTGCCACCGAGGCGGTGGATAAGCTCGTCACCACGGCCGCTTCGCACAACCGTGTCTTCGTCCTCGAAGTGATGGGCCGCGATGCGGGCTGGATCGCCTTGCACAGCGCCATAGCGGGTGGGGCAGAGGTGTGCCTCCTGCCCGAGTTTCCCTACGACATCAACGTGGTGAAGGAACGCCTCGAGCAGCGCTTCGACCACGACCGTGGCTTCGCCGTGGTGGTGGCTTCGGAAGGTGCCCGTCCCAAGGACGGTCAGCAGGTGTATGAGATCAGCACCGAGGTCGGCTACGAGAACAAGAAGCTCGGCGGCATCGGCCGTCGTTTCATCGAGGAGATGAAGGCGGCAGGCTTCACCCACGACATGCGCGAGACCACCCTCGGTCACCTGCAGCGCGGTGGCGTGCCGATCGCCTACGACCGTGTGCTCAGCGCCGAGTTTGGCGTAAAGGCCTTCGAGATGGTGCTGAACGGTCAGTTCGGCCAGATGGTGGCCTACCATCATCCCGACCTGGTGGCCGTCTCATTGAAGGAGGCCATCTCCAAACCCAACCTCGTCACCATCGACAGCGACCTGGTGAATACGGCACGGGGATTGAATATCTCGTTAGGTATCTAAAAAAATGTAGAGACGCGCCATGGCACGTCTCTACATGGTTATTATATGGTAGAGACGTGGCGCGCCGCGTCTCTACTGTTTTTTATTTCTTCACAAACCTTCTGATCTCCGTGGCGCTCTGTGTCGTCAGGCGGACGACGTAGATGCCAGCGGGCAGGTTGGCCGTGTTGATTTCTAGCGTTTCGTTATGGCTCGTCATGCCTAACACCTTGGCACCGGTGATGCTGAACACTTCGAGGTGCTCGATGGCTTCGGAGGCCTCCACGGTCAGCTTGTCGCCGACGGGGTTGGGGTAGAGGCTGACGTTGACATGGACTTGCTCGCCCATGCCTTCGGTATACAGGAGGTTGGCGACGAGGGTGCGGTTGCCCGTCACGGTGAAGGTGTATTCCTGCTCTTGCGAGACGACGACGCCATCTTCGGTCCAGCTTTGGAAGACGTAGTTGTCGTTCATCTCGACGTTGAGGGTCGCCTGTTCGCCATAGCTATAGGTGCCGCTGCCCACGACAACGCCGCCTTCGGCAGGATTGACGCTGGCCGCGATGGTATAGGTGATCTCTTCGAACTGGGCGACGAGGTTGCGGTTGCTATTCACGGTGAAGGTATAGCTGAGCTCGGTGGATAAGGTGGCACCGTTCTCCATCCATTTATCGAAGGTGTAGCCCGGGGCGGGGGTGGCTCTCACGGTGCACGACTGTCCTTCTTGGTAGGTGCCGCCTCCGAAGACGGTGCCGCCCTCTTCGGGCTTGGCCGTCACGGTGATGGTATAGGTGGGCAGCGGGTTCTCGGTGAAGTGGGCCACGAGGTTGTGGTTGGCCGTCACGGTGAAGGTGTAGCTTAGGTTGGAGGAGACGAAGCTGCCGTTCTCGGTCCAGTTGATGAAGGTGAAGCCGTTTGCGACGGTGGCGACCACGGTGCAGGTCTGTCCGTAGGCGTAGGTGCCGCCTCCGGTGACGGTGCCGCCGTTGGCCGGGTCGGCCGCCACGGTGACGTTATAAGTGTTGAGGGTGAAGTTGGCCACCAAGGTGCGGTCGCCCGTCACGGTGAAGGTGTAGTTGGCATTGCTCGACACCACATTGCCGTTCTCGGTCCAGTTGCTGAACGAGTAGCCGTTGGCAGCCGTGGCGGTGATGGTGCAGTTGTCGCCATAGTGGAAGGCGCCGCCGCCCGTCGCCGTGCCACCGTTGCTCGGGTTGGCCGACAAGGTGATGGTGTAGTTCTGTTGGGTGAAGTTGGCCACCAAGTTGCGGTCGCTGGTGACGGTGAAGGTATAGCTGGCGTTGGTCGACACCACGTTGCCGTTCTCCGTCCAGTTGGCGAAGGTATAGCCGTTGTTGGCCGTGGCGCTGACAGTGCACGAGGCCCCATGCTGGTAGGCGCCGCCGCCCGTGACGCTGCCGCCTTGCGACGGGTTAGCTGTCACGCTGACGTTATAGCTGTTGAGGGAGAAGTTGGCCACTAAGGTGCGGTCGCCGGTGACGGTGAAGGTATAGTTGGCGTTGGTGGAGACCACGTTGCCGTTCTCCGTCCAGTTGAGGAAGTCGTAGCCCGTGTTGGCCGTGGCGTTGACGGTGCAGCTGGTGCCTTCTTGGTAGGTGCCGCCGCCCGTTGCGGTGCCGCCTTCGGCGGGGTTGGCCGTCACGCTGATGGTGTAGTCGGTGGCGGGGCAGTCGGTTTGTTGGTAGAAGGTGATGTTGTTGGTGCTGCTGGTGCCGGTGTAGAACGCGCCGTTGTTATAGAACAGGTAGTAGGTGGTGGTGCCACCCCATCCGCTCGTCGTCTGGGTGATGCCGCTGCTGCTGATGTTCCAGCGGTTGTTGCTGCCCTGCGACGTGCTCCAGGTGATGGCCCTGTTGCCCGAGCCATAGCCGCTGGTGCTGCGTGTGAGGTAGTAGCCGTTGTAGGAGATGTAGTACTGTCCCGAGGTGCCCGTCGAGGTCAAGGTGAAGGGATTGTCGATCTCGCCTTGTTCGATGGAGAACAGGTCGCCGTTGGGCATCATCGTCACCGTGGTCGTCGAGGTAGAACCGCCGCTGTTGGTGGGCATGACAAGGGTGTTGCCGCTGTGGTAGCCCATGATGTAGTCGCCTGCTGTCGAAGGCAGGATCTCCGCGTAGCAGTCGGAGGGACAGCTGCCCGAAGGCGAGAGGTAGACGGTGAGGTCGACGCGTGCGCCGTCGGCGATGGTCACGTCGAGGGTCTCCGAGCAGTAGCCTTCCTTAGTGAACTTAAAGGTCCAGTTGCCGGCCTTGATGGGGCGGTGGAAGTCACCCACGGCATGACTCGTCACCGACGAGCCGTGGTGGTCGTGGTTTTGTACGGTGACCGTCACGCCCTCGATGGGTTGGTTGGTGTTGGCATCCATCACCACGCCGTGCACGCCTTTCAGGCTCTGCTCCATATAGGTGAGCATGCTGTTGTGGTTGTAGTTCCAGAAGTTGGGTAGCTGCGAGGCGTTGGGGGTCTTCACCGACGAGCATTCCAAGGTCACTTCGCGGCATTGGCCGTAGTAGTTCATGTAGTCCTGACGGCTACCGGAGATGGTGTACCAGGCATAGCCGTTGGTGATGCCGTTGTTTTCGTCGGTCATGTAGCTGGATTTGACCGCATGGGCCAATTTGGCGTATTCTCTTGAGACCAGCTGCCACCAGGCATCGTC
>JAEEGF011211255.1_pt1 | contig 18106 bp, 12 predicted proteins | sample 9134171 | NCBI WGS metagenome assembly JAEEGF01 (sample SAMN16246542, study PRJNA631951) | gut metagenome | biome: gut microbiome; feature: rumen; material: AP-attached | host: Bos | place: Iran: Karaj | collected 2018-10
AACAAGATTCGATGATTATTGGGGAGAGAAGGCTTATATCAAGGACGTTGTTTACAAGATCGAGTCCAATGCAGATGCCATTGTTATGGATCTTGAGGCAGGTTCCATCGATATGTTCTGCCGTATCACAACAACTCAGGCAGCACAGCTTTCAGACAAGTTCCAGGTATATGAGGGAACAACCAATGCGGTACAGGCTATGTACCTCAACAACGCGGTTAAGCCTTTTGACGATGTAAGAGTACGTCAGGCTCTGTGCTATGCAATTGATCCTGCTGAGATCATGGGCTTTGTATCAGACGGTCTTGGAAAAGAAGTAGGAAGCGCTATGTTCCCCGGCTTTACCAAGTACTTTATGCCTGAGCTCAATGATACCTACAATCAGGACATTGATAAGGCTAAGGAGCTCCTTGCTGAGGCAGGATATCCTGATGGATTTGAGTTCACAATCACAGTTCCATCCAACTACACACAGCATGTTGATACAGCACAGGTTATCTCCGAGGAGCTTAAGGCTATCGGCGTAACAGCCAACATTCAGGAGATCGAGTGGAACTCATGGGTAAGCGATGTTTACCAGGGAAGACAGTATGAGGCAACTGTTGTAAGCGTTGATGCTTCAACATTCTCAGCAACAGCTATGCTTTCCAGATATGTATCAGATGCCGGCAAGAACTTTGTTAACTTCAACAGCCCTGATTTTGATGCAGCCTATGCCAAGGCTCAGGCTACATCCGATGACACTGCCAAGACAGCTGCTTATAAGGAATGTCTCACAATCCTTTCAAAAGAGGCTGCCAGCGTTTACATTCAGGACCTTCCACAGCTGGTTGCACTGAACAAGAAGTTCACCGGATATACATATTATCCTTTATATGTACAGGATATTGCCAAGATCAGACCTGCACAGTAAAACATAATTGAATAAGAAATAAAAATATTTGAATTAGTCGGGGAATACGCGTATGAGATATATCATTAAAAAGTTTTTTATGATGATTTTTACACTGATAGTGGTGTCCATATGCGTATTCCTCGCTTTTAATGTTATACCGGGAGATCCGGTGGCAAGACTTCTGGGTCTGGAGGCTACCCCTGAGCTGGTGGAACAGACAAGACAGCGCATGGGACTTAACGACCCTCTTATTGTCAGATATGGCAGATGGTTCTTTGCCTTTTTACAGGGGGATTTCGGTACCTCCTACAGTTATAGCGTCCCTGTGGCAGGGATGATCGCCAACAAGATTCCCATCACACTTACTCTGGGACTTATGGCATTTTTCTTTACAGTAGTTGTTTCTATACCCCTGGGAATCACAACAGCCAAGCATGAAAACGGTGTGCTGGACAGGATCATCACGGTATTCAACCAGATAATCATGGCATGCCCGCCCTTCTTTTCAGGTATTCTCATAACCTTTTTGTTTGGCATGATCCTTAAGCTCTTTACCCCGGGCGGATTTGTTTCCTATAAAGAGGATTTTGGCGGATTTATCCGTTATCTTATTTTCCCTGCGGTGGCAATTGCGCTGCCCAAGACAGCCATGACGGTGAAGCTCCTTAGGGGAAGCCTTATTGATGAGGCTGCCAAGGACTACACAAGAACAGCCTACAGCAGAGGCAACAACACCAACGGCGTTCTTTACAGACACGTGTTAAAAAATGCCATGATCCCGGTGGTTACATTCCTGGGAATGGCGCTGGCTGATATGGTGGCAGGAAGCCTTGTTATCGAGCAGGTTTTCAGCATTCCCGGCATCAGCAGGATACTTCTTACAAGTATCAGTAACAGAGACTATCCCGTGGTAGAGGCCATTATTATGGGCATCGCCACGATTGTAATAGTAATAAATCTTTTGGTTGATATAGTTTACAGAATTATAGATCCAAGAATTGAGGCGCAGGACTGATGAAGGATATTTCATTTAAAAAGATAATAAAAGATCCGTATCTTACGAGCGGCCTCATAATCACAGGGCTTATCCTGCTTATGATCATTGTGGGACTGTTCTGGATGCCCTATGAGCCCACCAAGATGAATGCGGCGGAGAAGCTTCAGGGAATATCCTGGAAGCACCTTATGGGCACCGACAATATGGGCAGAGATGTGTTCAGCCGTGTTATGTACGGAAGCAGAGTGACCCTTCTTATCGCCATTGGAACAGTTATCATTGGCTGCGGCGCCGGAACCATCATCGGTGCTATAACCGGCTATTACGGCGGCATGCTTGACGAGGTGACCATGAGGATCATCGATGCGCTTTTTGCCTTCCCAAGTATTCTTCTGGCTCTGGTTATCGTCAGTGTCTTCGGTGTGGGCTGGGTGCAGCTTATCATATCCCTTGGAATAGCCTTTGTTCCAAGCTTTGCCAGAATCGTGCGAGGCGAGGTCCTTCGCTGCAAGAACATGGACTACATCGCCAATGCAAGGCTTCAGGGTGTTTCCAATCTCAGAATGATATTTGTGCATATTCTTCCCAATATGAAGGGAGTTATGGCTTCATCTATACTTATCGGATTTAATAACGCAGTTTTGGCTGAGGCGGGACTCAGTTACCTGGGAGTTGGTTCACAGCCCCCATATGCCAGCCTTGGTAAAATGCTTTCAGACGCCCAGCAGTACATGTTCACAACGCCAAGCTATGTGCTCTGTCCCGGAACAGTTATAGTTCTCATGGTTCTTGGCTTTGCATTTTTAGGGGAGGGAATCAGAAGATGGAAATAATCCTTGATGTAACGGATCTTCATATCGAATTCCATGATCACGCCCTTCCGGAGACTGCAGTTGAGGATTTTGACCTGATGCTGGGTAAGGGCGAGATAGTCGGCATAGTAGGTGAGTCCGGCTCCGGCAAGAGTATGAGCGCCCTGGCTATTGCGGGTCTTTTATCAAGACATCAGATCAAGAAGACAGGAAGGATCATGTTTGACGGCAATGACCTTCTTACCTGCGACAGAAAGACCTTAAGAGGCTATCAGGGAGATGAGATCTCCATTATTTTCCAGGAGCCCATGACCAGCCTCAATCCTGTGAAGAGAATTGGCTGGCAGGTGGAGGAACCGCTTCTTTTACATCATCCTGAGATCGATAAAAAGGAGAGAAAGAAAAAGGCCATTGAGATGCTAAAGAGCGTAGGCCTTGAGAATGCGGAGGATGTTTATTACATGTATCCCCATGAGCTCTCCGGCGGTATGAGACAGAGAGTCATGATCGCCTCCGCCATGATAGGCAATCCCCAGATCCTGATCGCGGATGAGCCCACCACAGCCCTGGATGTTACGGTCCAGGCCCAGATAGTGGAGCTTCTTAAGAAGCTCAATAAGGAGAGGGGGACATCTATCATCTTTATTTCCCACGACCTCAGCCTTGTGAGCCAGCTCTGCGAGAGGGTTATCGTAATGCAGAAGGGCAGGATCGTTGAGACCGGCAAGACCTCCCAGGTCTTTTCAAGGCCCAGGGATACCTACACCAAGAAGCTTATTGCAGCTATTCCCAAGATTGACCTTGGAAACTGATTTAAGAAAAGATGGATGAACTAAAAATGGCAGATGAAGTAATAAGAATTTCTAACCTGAACGTCTTTTACAAGAACAGGAAAAGAAAGCTTTTTTCTAAAGCGGATAAGAAAATACAGGCCCTTTATGATGTCAGCGTCTCCATGGAAGAGGGAGAGGTATTGGCCATAGCGGGAGAGTCCGGCTGCGGCAAGTCAACCCTGGCCAGGGCTATTGTGGGCATCAACAAGGATTACACCGGAGAGATCTGGCAGAAGTACGACAGGCCTCAGATGGTTTTCCAGGATCCCTACAATTCCCTGAATCCTGCCAAGAAGATTGGCTGGCTGTTAGAGGAGCCCCTGAGGGTCGACAAGGAGAGGCAGTGGACCAAGGAGGAGAGAAGAGCCAGGATCGAAGAGATCATGCATGATATAGAGCTTCCTCTTAGTATGCTGGAGAGATATCCTTCACAGCTCTCCGGAGGTCAGAGACAGAGGGTGTGCATAGGAATCGCCCTTATGCGAAGCCCCAAGGTTCTTATAGCGGATGAGCCGGTATCGGCACTGGATGTTACCATCCAGGCCCAGATCATGGAGCTTTTGACCAACCTCCACAAGAAGCTTGGAATATCCATTATCTTCATATCCCATGACCTTCGCGTGGTTTATCAGATGAGCGATCACGTGCTTATCATGAAGCATGGCAGGGTGGTGGAATATGGCAAGACAAGGGATGTTTACAGAAATCCCCAGGCGGATTACACCAAGGACCTGCTAAAAGCCGCCGGTATCACTTGAATAATTGAAAAAAACATTAAAAAAATCTTAAATTCCGTATAGTTAAAATGGGATTTAAGATTTTTTTGTATAATAATATTAAGAATATTGTGGGGATTTCCGATATATATTTGGAAAGGAGGTTGTGATATGGCATTGAACAGATTAAACAGCTTTAACGCAGGCTATAATGCTTATAACATACCACCTGCTGCGGACAGTCTTAAGATTAAAACCAATCCGGCAGTTACTCCTGAACTCAAAGAAAATACGGATCAGAATCCTCCCAAGGAAGAGCCTAAGAAGGAGATGGACTTAACCGTCTCTGAGGTTCCCTCCAGAGAGAATGCTTCTATAGAGAATGTAGCAATTTCCTTTGGTGTATATGATGCCAATGCCATCGACCTCTTCGGAGAGAAGGGCCTTGCATCAGAAGATATGAGACATGCGATATCCGGCATGCAGAAGGATCACCTGCTCCACGAGTACCAGTACTTCGTAGGTGGCAAAGACCTGGCAGGCAAGGAAAGAAACATTATCGCCGGCACAGAAGATGGTATCGTAATTCGCCTGTAAAAGAACACTGTAAAGAGTCCCCCTGGGGGGGATTCTTTTTTTGCGTTGAAGAGTTGGCGCGGCGGTTGCAGATGTGGGTAAATCAAGGTACAATTTGCTTTAGGACTAAATAAATGTTATTTGGGAGTTTCTTATGCAGAATTATACTGATGGATATACAAGGACCTGCGGACTTATAGGTAATCCGGTGAAGCATACGCTGTCACCGCTGATTCATAACGCACTGGCAGAGATGGCCGGTGTGAATCTGGTGTATGTGCCCTTTGAGGTGGAGCATGCTGCGGTGCAGGATGCAGTCAAGGGTGCCAGAGCCCTGGATATACTGGGACTTAATGTGACGATTCCCCATAAGAGCGCAGTTATCCCATTTCTTGATGACATAGATCCGCTGGCCAAGGGCATCGGCGCGGTGAATACCCTGGTGAGGACCCCTGAGGGTGGCTTTAAGGGCTACAATACTGATATGACAGGCCTTTACAGAGCTATCCGTGAGGAAGGCGTGGATTTTGCCGGGGAAGCTGTAGTTATCCTGGGAGCAGGCGGCGTTGCAAGGCCCGCAGCTTTTTTGAGCGCCAGCAAGGGAGCCAGGAAGGTGTACGTTCTCAACAGGACCTTCGAGAAGGCAGAGGCTGTGGCGGATGAAGTTAACAAAGCCGTTTACGATATGGGAAGAGAAGACAAATGCACAGAGGATGGTCTCAGCGCTGCCGGAGAGGCCGCTGATTATGACAAGATCATTGTTCCCATGAAGCTTGAGGATTATAAGAAGCTGTATGAGCTGGAGGACAGATTCATCGTGCTTCAGTGCACCTCGGTAGGTCTTTTCCCGGATGTGAACAGCACTGTTATAGAGGATGAGGAGTTCTACACCCACATTATCGCGGCAATGGACATGATCTACAGACCTCTTGAGACCAAGTTCCTTAAGATGGCAGGGGCTGCGGGAGCCAAGACCGTATCCGGCCTTAAGATGCTTCTTTACCAGGGAGTTGACGCCTTTGAACTCTGGAACAGCGACCTGGATGTGAAGATCAGCAAAGAGCAGGCGGATGAAGTCTACAAGAGCCTTGTGATGGAGGTCACAGGAGCTACCAATATTATTCTTGAGGGCTTTATGGGCTGCGGCAAGACCACGGTTTCCGAGATCCTGGCGGACAAGCTTGAGATTGAGCTCATCGATACGGATGAAGTTATCGTAGATACTGAGAAGAGGAGCGTCAATGAGATCTTTGCCAATGAGGGAGAGCAGTACTTCAGGGATCTGGAGACAGAGCTGCTTCGGACAATTGTGGAGGACCACTGGAGAGAGACCGTGATCTCCCTGGGAGGAGGACTTCCTCTTAGAGAAGAGAACAGGGAGCTTCTTAGAAGAGCCGGCAAGGTCGTATACCTGCGGACCAGCCCGGAGACAGTTTTTGCCAGAATCAAGGATGATACCACGAGACCTCTTTTACAGACGGGGGACCCTCTTGTGCGGATAAAAGAGCTTCAGGATGAGCGGAGAGAAATCTATGAGCAGGCTGCGGATATCATCATTGATACCGACGATCTGACCCCTGAGGAAATCGCCTGCGAAATAGTAAGACAGCTGGGGCTTTAATTAATCATTGAAGAAAAAAATGATTTTTGTTAAAATCGTGTAGTCTATTGTAAATTTTGAATTCGAAAGAAGGTAAAATTTTGGAAAAAGTACTTGAACTAATATCAAAAGAAGTAGGAGATGCCTTTGAGGCAGCCGGATACGACAGGGAGCTTGGAAAGGTAACAATCTCCAACAGACCTGACCTGTGCGAGTATCAGTGTAACGGCGCCATGGCCGGAGCCAAGAAGTATGGCAAGGCTCCTTTTATCATTGCTGATGAAGTTGCTGAGAAGCTCTCAGGCAACGAGATGTTTGAGAAGGTTGAGTCAGTTAAGCCCGGCTTTCTTAATATCGTTGTAAGCGGAGACTTTGCAAGAAGCTACATCGTAAGAATGCTTCATGAGAAGCACCTGGGAGTAGCACTTCCCGGACACGAGCCTACAATCATCATCGACTACGGCGGACCCAACGTTGCCAAGTCACTTCATGTAGGACATCTTCGCTCAGCAGTTATTGGTGAGAGTATCAAGAGAATTCTTAAATATACAGGTAACAAGGTTATCGGCGATGCACACCTTGGTGACTGGGGCCTTCAGATGGGTCTTGTTATCACAGAGCTCAAGGAGAGACAGCCTGACCTTTGCTACTTTGATCCTGATTTTACAGGAGCTTATCCCAAGGAAGCGCCTTTTACCGTTAAGGAGCTGGGAGACATCTATCCTACAGCCAGCGCCAAGTCCAAGGAGGACGAGGACTTCAAGGCAAGAGCCATGGAGGCTACCAAGCTTCTTCAGGATGGTTACAAGCCTTACAGAGCACTTTGGCATCATATCATGAACGTTTCACTGGCTGATCTTAAGCAGAATTACAAGAACCTCAAGGTTGATTTCGACCTTTGGAAGGGCGAGTCTGATGCAGATCCCGTTATTCCGGGAATGGTTGAGTATATGAAGTCCCACGGCTATGCCCATGAGAGCCAGGGAGCTCTTGTTGTAGACGTTGCTGAGGAGACAGATACCAAGGAGGTTCCTCCCTGCATGATCCTTAAGTCAGACGGAGCTTCTTTATACAATACAACAGATCTTGCTACCATCAAGCAGCGTATGGATGAGAACCATCCACAGGGAATCATCTATGTTGTAGATAAGAGACAGGAGCTGTACTTCACACAGGTATTCCGCTGCGCCCGAAAGACCAAGCTGGTTATGCCTGAGACAGAGCTTCACTTTGTAGGCTTTGGAACCATGAACGGCAAGGACGGCAAGCCCTTCAAGACAAGAGCAGGCGGAGTTATGCCTCTTGGTGATCTTATTTCTGAGATCGATGAGAAGATGTACGCAAGAATCAAGGAAGGCAATCCTGATATGCCTGAGGATGAGGCTAAGGATACAGCTCACAAGATTGCTCTTTCAGCCCTTAAGTATGGCGATCTTTCCAACCAGCCATCCAAGGACTATGTATTTGATATTGATAAATTCACTTCCTTTGAGGGAGATACAGGCCCATACATCCTTTACACCATCGTTCGTATCAAGTCCATCCTCAGAAAGTACGAGGCTGATGGCGGCAATGTGAAGGAAGCCAAGCTTGGCAACCCTGACAGCCCTGCCATGAAAGACCTTATGCTCGGTCTTACAAGATTTGCGGATGCTGTAGAGAGCGCAGCAAGAGACTTTGCGCCCAACAGGATCTGCGGTTATATCTATGACCTCAGCAATGCCTTCAACAGCTTTTATCATGGAACCAAGATCCTTTCTGAGACCGATGAGTACAAGAAGAGCAGCTATATCGCCCTCCTTGCCACAACTCTCAAGGTTCTTGAAACAGGCATCGATCTTCTCGGATTTGATGCTCCTGAATACATGTAAGGAATAACAATGAACAAAGGTGAACACTTATTCAGCAACAGGAAACTTCTCCTGTTGCTGATTCCTATTATAGCGGAACAATTCTTAAACTCCCTTATGGGAATGGCAGACTCCATGATGGTAAGTAACGTGGGAGCTGCAGCCCTTTCGGGAGTATCTCTTGTGGACTCCATAAACAACCTGGTGGTACAGGCCTTTAATGCCATGGCTACCGGCGGCGTTATTATCTGTTCCACCTATATCGGACAGAAGGATATAAAAAGAGCCAATGATGCGGCAAGACAGGTGCTTTTAGTTTCTGCCTTTATTTCTTTTGCCCTGATGCTTATATGCCTGATCTTCAGAAAGGGCCTGCTGTCTCTGATATTCGGAAGCATCGATGCCGATGTAATGGAGGCTGCAAGCATATACTTTCTTCTTACGATCCTGTCCTATCCCGGCATATCCCTGGCGGCGGCAGGAAGTGCTATTTTCAGAGCTCAGGCCAACACCAGGCTTCCCATGAATGTGGCCATTGTGTCAAATATTCTGAATGTGGCGGGCAATGCCATTATGATCTGGGGCTTTGGCCTTGGAGTGTACGGAGCGGCTCTGGCGACTCTGTTCTCAAGACTTTTTTCAGCCATAGTTCTTCTGACCCTTTTGAGAAAAGAGGGAAGACAGATATCCATCAAGTCCTATCACAAGATAAGACCTGATTTTCCCAAGATCAAAAACATCCTTGCCATGGGCATTCCAAACGGAATAGAGAACTCCATGTTCCAGTTCGGCAAGCTGGCTATCCAGTCATCGGTTTCTCTTCTGGGAACCGCCGCTATTGCTGCCCAGTCCATGACTAATATATTCGAGAACGTCAACGGCGTTGCGGGAATCGGCGTTGGTATCGGCCTTATGACCATTGTGGGTCAGTGCCTTGGAGCCGGCCGCAAGGATGAAGCCGTTTACTATACCAAAAAGATGGTCCTTTGGGGCTATATTGCCATACTTCTCAGCTGCCTCTTTACCTATGCCATCGCAAGGCCTGTCACAGTGCTGGCGGGAATGCAGCCTGAGAGTGCCCGGCTCTGCATATATATGCTGGGCTGGATCACAATAGCCAAGCCTCTTTTATGGGCACCTTCCTTTGTGACACCTTACGCCATGCGAGCTGCGGGGGATGTTAAGTTCTCCATGCTGGTGGCTACGCTCACCATGTGGCTTTGCAGGGTTACCCTGGCCACTTTCCTTATAAGAGTCATGGGATTCGGCGCCATGGGTGTCTGGATCGGCATGTTTGCTGACTGGTTCATCAGAGGAATTATCTTTACCATCAGGTTTAAAAAGGGTAAATGGATCCACAAAGTTGTTTGAAAATAAATTTTATAAAAACGCTAAAGTTTTGAATATAAATAGCCGATAAATCTATAAAATGTTGGGCGACATTTAAACACAAGATTTTTTGCGAGAAGATCCGAAGGTTTGTTCAGGGAATTATTTTCTTGAAAAGGAGATTGGACTTATGAAGAGACGGATTCTCGCAGCATTTCTGACTTTAGCGTTGGGATTTACCTATTCCGCGTCTGCGTCTGCTTACGAAGCGGCTTATGAGGGAGGCTTAATCGAGATTGAGGACGACAGTCCCGGAATTGAGTTAATGGATGAGTCAGCATCCGAAGAAATAGTCTTAACCGAAGAATCAGATTCTGATTTATCTGATACAGAATATATTTATTTGGACGAAGACGCGGAAGAGTTTACGGCTTCGTCTGATTCTGATGAGATCATTGCACCTTTTGGAGGCATGGAAATTGAGAATCCTGTAGAGGTTGATGATCCTTTTTTTGATGCGGATGCGACCCTGGAATATGGCGAGTTTGAGACAACCGGTCCCTCGGCAACCGATCCTGTTTATGTTCCCGAAAATTTACCTGATCTGAGAAAACAGTCTCCTTACGGAACCTGCTGGGCTCATGCTGCGATAGCTAATGCTGAGATCAGCCTTATTAGGCAGGGCATTGTTACAAAGGATGTTGATCTCTCTGAGCTTCATCTTGCATATTTTACCTACAATTCTGTTCCTGACCCCATTGGCGGTATTTCGGATGATGAAAATTCTGCCATTGTGGCCAGCGGAAGCACTCTTCTTGACAGAGGCTGCACTGCAGAATTTGCCAACGCTGTTCTTTCCTCCTGGGTAGGAGCTGCTGATGAAGATACTGCCAATTATACGACCATGGCTGCAACTGCCAATAAGTCAGGTCTTGACGCTTCCATCGCTTATCAGGATGTGGCTCATCTTTCTCACTATTTTGAGACCAATCTCAATGTTTCCAATAAGAATAATGTAAAGAAGCTTATTGCAGATTATGGTTCAGTTGTTATATCTTTCGAGGCTATCAATTCGCAAAAGACAGCTATTTCAAAGGGTATTTATAACAGCGCCAATAACTGTTATTACAACGATGTCTCTGCCAGCACCAACCACGAGGTAAATATTGTGGGCTGGGATGACAATTTCCCTAAAGAGAACTTTTCAATTACTCCTCCCGGTGATGGTGCCTGGCTCATAAGAAACAGCTGGACTGCCGGAAGCTTTGATAAGCATCAGGAGTACTATGGCTATTTCTGGATGTCCTACTACGAGGCAACTTTAGGAAGAAAAGCCTTTGCAGTTGTATATGATGATTCTTACAAATATGATAACAATTATCAGTATGATGGAGCTATGTACACCGTTACAGTCTCAGGTTACTCAGCTGCATCGAATATTTTTGAGGTAAAAGGCCCTGCTACAAAAGAGTCTCTTGAGGCAGTTTCTTTCTATACTTCAGGCGCAAATGTTGACTATACGGTTAAAATCTACGTTGATCCCAAAGAGGGTGGCACTCCCGATACAGGAACTCTGATGCCGGAATGTACAACCAAGGGAAAAACCACTTTTGCCGGATACTATACTGTACCGCTCAATAATTCAATCATTCTGGAACAGGGACAACGCTTTGCAGCAGTAGTTGAGCTTTCTGCATCCGGAAAGAATTCATATTTTGGTGCTGAGCAGACCGTTAAAGGCACCTGGTATAAGACCTATGCATCAGCAAAAGAAGGACAGAGCTTTGTAAAAAGCGGCTCCAACTGGTTAGATTTCAAGCCCATCGGAGGAAAGTCCAACAGAGGAAATCTCAAGATCAAAGCCTTTACCAGAAATCTGTTCTCAGCCGCTGCACCGGTTATGCAACCTGTTATTGTCTCCTTTGATCCCGGAGAAGGAACCGTATCGGAAATTGAGATATCTGTATTCCCTTACGCTGAATATGGAGAACTCCCTGTACCGGAAAGACCCGGATATACATTTGCTGGATGGTTTACTGAAAAAGAGGGCGGAATCCAGGTTACCAGCCATATGACAGTAGGTGGAGAAGATCATATTCTCTATGCCCACTGGGATGAGATTATCGAAGTTAAGCCTGGACCTGAGCCTATCCCCGTTCCTGAACCGGAGATTGAACCGGATCCTGATCCGGAGCCTGTACCATTGCCGGAGCCGGTGCCTGATCCAAAACCTGAGCCGGGTATTGTCATAATAGACATACTCAACAATGAACGTTGTGATTACACTTCTCTGACAGGAAATACAAGAACCCTCAGGGTTTCATATGATACAGGAAAAACCTATGACGGAAGAGTGTCCTGGAGTAGTGATAACAGTGCTGTAGCTACTGTGGATGCCACCGGAGTTGTTACCTCCAAGAATCCCGGAGTAGCCAATATTACTGCGGTGACAGAAGATGGTGCCTATAAGGCTATTGCCACCATTAATGTTGAGCAGGCAGTAGAATCCGTAACTCTCGACGAAGACACCCTTGACCTGGGAATCGGTGAGATGGTTAAAGTTCATGCCACAGTAACACCCTCTGAGGCAAAGCAGAAGCTTTTGTGGACCACCACTAATTCAAAGGTTGCAGCTGTTGACCTAAACGGTGTTATACTGGGTGTATCAAAGGGAACAGCTACAATTAAAGCAGTATCCACCGACGGCAGCGGACGTTATGCCAGCGTGGTAGTGAATGTTGGAAATCTTGTAGATAAAGTAGAGATTAACGACAACGGAGTAGGATATGTGGCAGCAGGAAAGACACTGAAACTGAATGCTGTTATCAACAACAATGATCCTGACAGAGTACCTGTCAATAAATGCGCAGAATGGAGCCTTGAGCCCGGCACCGGCTATGCTACTATCAGTACGGACGGAACCTTGACAGGTGTTAAGGAGGGTACCGTTAAGGTTACTCTTTCAGCTTACAACGGATTGTCTGACACTAAAGAGTATATGGTTTATGTTCCTGTAAAAAAGGCAGCTTTGATGCAGTCTACGGTAGTAATAACCCCGGGAAGTACCTATGCTCTTAAAGTGAATATTGTGCCTACAGTGACCAATGCCAACGAGACAGGACAGGCTACATTGGCTTCTCCTGTCAAGTGGAGCATAGCAGACAGCTATAAGCAGTACCTTACTGTTGATGAGGATACCGGTGTGATCACAGCGGGAACTCTTCTGAAGAACAGTATACCTGTAACTGCTACCTTTACACCTTACGCCGGAGCCCGGAAGACTCTTACCTGCAAGGTTTCCATCAAGAATCAGGCCTTTGAGAGCTTTTCACTTAGTCAGTCTTCCATTAACCTTATAGGTGGTAAGCAGGCTACCATAAACACCAAATTTACACCTGCTGTTCCTGCAGAGGGCGGTGTTGACTGGAGTATAGTAAGCGGAGCGGATGCAATTTCCATCATTGATTCCACAGACTCATACATTACCATTGCAGCTCTTCCTGCATCATCAGCAAAAGAGGCTGTGATCCTCGCAAGAGCCAAGGCCAATTCAGCTGTTACCGCAACCTGCACCGTGAATATCCTTTCAAAGGCAGAGACTATCAGACTTACCAAGGATTCTGAGGATGTTACCGGCAGGAAATTTGATATGGCCAAGGGAACCAGCAAGGCTCTTAAAGCAGAAGTTCTGGCCCCTGATATGAAGACTCTTGCAGCTAACCAGAAGGTTACTTACAAAGTGGATAACACTGCTGTTGCGACAATTAGCACTTCCGGAAAGATCTCTGCCAAGAAAAACGGTGAAGCTCATATTACTGTAATTTCCGCAGAAAACGGAGATGCAGTGGCTACATGTACAGTCAAGGTTGTAACCCTGTCCCTGGATAAGACCTGTGCCAATATCGGACTTAAAGAGGGCCATGATACGGTTGTCATCAAGCCTTTGGGAGTAACAGAGGATACAATGATCACCTGGTCAATAAATACTCCCGCGAAGGTTTCAGCAACTCTTGTAAATGGAGATGATGTCCGGACTGATCTTACCGGCAACGGCAGCTACAGCCTTTCCCTTAAGGGTGTAAGCTCCGGTAAGATAAAGGTAACCGCTACGGTGACCGGAACAAGCAAGAAGGCCACCTGTGTTGTATCCATTTTCTCACATGTAATAGGCCTTAGACTCACAAACATGGGAGAGGAGATCGAGGGCGAAGGTTATAACTACGTCAAGGAGCTTAAGAAGGGCAAGACTACTACCATAAAGGCAGTACCTGCATACTATGAATATACAAGTAAGACTTATGTCTTCAGCTCTCAGGTTGCATTCAGAAGCAGCAATCCAAGCATTGCCACTGTATCAGACTCAGGCAAGATAACCGCCAAGAGTCCCGGAACCTGCTATATCACAGCCTGCACTGTTGATGGAGGAATAGAAAAAGTTGTAAAGGTTACAGTTCCATAAATGAATCAAAAGAGGCGCCTTCGTGGCGTCTCTTTTTTGTGAGAAGATTTGGCGGATTAGGCCTTTTTATCCTCCGGATATGGTGATTTATTTCTTATATGGACAAATCTATTATTAATCATAAGAAATCCCCCCTTATAATTAGTGCAAAAAAGTCAAAAATCCTATATAATATTCCGCGTGTGAATAGAGGAATAAAAGGAAAATGAATCAGACAGAAATTACTTTTTTGCAAAAGAAAATTGCAGATTATCCCGAGAGAATAGCTAAACTTCAGAAGAGGCAGGAGATGATAATCGTCCCTTCAGCCACTGAGATCGAATCGGCAATCAAGGGATTAAATGCATACATCATACAGCTTTCCGCGGCCAAGAGCTCTTTTGACAAGATCGAGGCAGAGGCCAAAGAGGATACAAACAATCTTCAGGGATACATTGATGAGCTTGAAGGGTCAGGGCAGACAGCCCCGGAGTCAGTAAGATACAGTCTTGTTCAGCTGCAGCATATACTGATGACCGCAGGGACCCACACTTCTTCCCTGGAAGGGCTTCTTGAGAATTCCAAACAGGCCCGGGAGAAGCTGGAGCTGGCGAGGAAGCAGAAGAAGACCCTGGATGTGGTCAAGCTTCTTAGGATGATCGAAAAGGGAGATGGGTACAGGTTATGAAAAAAGATAACAGAAAAGCAAATGCTATAGTGGGCGGAGGCCTTTTTGGCGCAGGGCTTGCATCTACAGTTGCTTTAAATATGAAGGCAACGGAGGTTATTATCGCAGCAGGTATCGGTGCCCTCAGGATGTCGGTCATCGCCGGAGGCGCAGTGACAATTGTTGGCGCAGCCATGGCTACCATAGCCACTGCCTCACTTATCAGCGAGAAGAAAAAGAATGAGAAGACTCTCGAGCAGGACAAGAAGGCCCGGGAAGATGCCATCCGTAAGAAAAAAGAAGATGTCAGAGGCCTTGTGACAGAGCTTATGCAGGAGGAAGAGAATTTTATTCCTGTGGGACAGGTCCTTCTTAAGGAAATGGACGATATGGACGAGTTCGCCGAGAGAAGCGACAAGCTCTTTGAGTTTAACGATATGAAAGAGTTCGAGAGTATGAAGGAGATCATCTCCCAGGCTAAATCAGCTCTTTACCATAACTGCCGCGGTATAGTCAATCTCTATGTGGCCCTTGAGACCTCAGGAGAATTTGCCACAGAATCCCAGAAGATCCTCGATTCCAACAAGGAGATCCGGGACAATGCCAAGAAGTTTTTATTGGAACTGGCAAGATATACCAACGAGCAGAATGAAGATACAGATGCAGTAACAATGATACAGGATTATGCGGATGCCATAGGGCAGTCACTTAGACACACCTATAACTGATTGGCATTTCACATAGAGGAGGAAAGAATAATGAGAATGAGAAAATTTATGAGAGGGGCGGTTGCAGCTCTGCTTGCACTTTCAGTAACAGCCTGCACCCCGGACAATGTAACTGTCAATAACACGCAGAACAATGCTCTTAGCTATGATGACGCGGTAAAAGAGCTCAATGCTTTTGTGAAGAATATCAAGCCCCAGGAAGTTCCTGCAAGGCTTGACGTGGATATGGAAGAGGCATCAGTTGCCGATTCACTGGCTGATATCAGTACCTTCGACATGATGCTTACAGGAAATGGCGAGATCAATCTTGAGATCGCAGCTCCTTCAGAGTTCTCCGGTTCATCTTATCCAGATGAGTGGCTGGTAGCCGTAGGAGAGAAGTTTAACAAAGAAGGCCTCACAGTTGACGGCAAAAAGATCACTGTTTCCGTAAGAAAGATTTCTTCAGGTGAGACCCTTACATATATCGCAGAAGGCGGATATGAGCCTGATCTTTACATTCCCTCCAATACAATGTGGGGAGATATGCTGGATGCCAGCGGAATAAAGACTGTTAAGCTTGCAGACAGGATTGCCGGCAACACCGCAGGAATCCTGATGTCCAAGGATGCTTATGAGAGCTACAATGCCAAGTACGGCGATGTTACCGTGGACGGAGTTCTTAAGGCAGCTAATGCAGGAGATCTGGTTTTTGCTTATACCAATCCTTATACTTCCGCAACAGGTATGAACATCCTTTGCTCAATGCTGTATGCCTTCGATCCTTCCAACCCGCTTTCAGACAAGTCAGTAAATGAGCTGGTTGCTTATCAGGATCACGCACCTACAGCTGCTTACACAACCTCAGTACTTAAGGCTTCCGCTGCCAAGGGAATCATCGATGCCATGGTAATGGAGGAGCAGACCTATATCAATACCAAGAACCTTCAGGATTATGTATTTACACCTGCCGGAGTTCGTCATGATCACCCTGTATACACCTTCAGCTGGGTAAGTGATGAGAAGCAGGAAGCTGCCAAGATGTTTGTTGATTACTGTCTTTCAGATGAGAGCCAGAAGATGGCTACAGAGCGTGGCTTTAACCTCCACGAGGATTATGTTTCACAGGATTATGGAATGAAGGGTTCAGATTACCTTGCAGCTCAGAGAATCTGGAAGACCAACAAAAACGGTTCACGCCCTACCATCGCAGTATTCGTAACAGACATTTCCGGATCAATGAACGGAACCAGAATCACTTCCCTTAAGTCATCACTGCTGAACACCATGCAGTATATCGATTCCAGCAGCTATGTAGGCCTTGTAAGCTACAGTGATAAGGTTTATATCAACCTTCCCGTTTCACGCTTTGATAACAAGCAGAGAGCTTATTTCAGCGGTGCGGTAAAAGACCTTGAGGTTGGCGGACAGACAGCCACCTATGATGCAGTTCTTGTTGGAATGAACATGCTTCTTGAGGCTTCCAAGGAAGTTCCCAATGCCAACATGATGCTCTTTGTTCTTTCAGACGGAGCCCAGAACGCAGGCTACAAGCTTGAGAGAATCACTCCTATTGTAGGAGGCCTTGGAGTTTCTGTTTACACCATCGGATACGAGATGGATGAGAGCGACAAGAAAGAGCTTCAGACATTGTCAGCCATCAACGAAGCTGTCTGCATCGACGCCGACGCAGCCGACATCGTAAACGAGCTTAGAAATCTGTTTAATGTAAATATGTAATGATATAAGAGAAGAGAGTAAACCTCATAAATGGTTATACTCTCTTTTTCTTTGCTTTGATCTTAGTAAATTCAATGATTTCTTTTCTGTCTATATCTGACAGTTTCTGAAAAGTGGAGCATATAGCGATTATTAATGTTAATATATGTATACCAATAATTATGATTTAATGTTGACTAACAAAAATGGATTTTAATAGTCGTAAGAATGGTAATAATGTTACTTGGAACCGATGGCAAAGATGATGCATAGATTTTGCGGCTAGAAAAACTATACATATATGTCTGTCATGGCGAAAATGATGATGTTATTTTGGCAATCAATGGAAGTGAATGATAAATTAATACAATGATTATCACTATTTAATTCGGGGTTTATCTTTAAATAGTACAATCATGCTGTGGATAAAAATAACTGTTTCCAGCATATGTACTGAATATGATTAATAAATAAAAGAAAAACAAAAATATAAGCGAATACCAGTTGAAAAATGTGGCTTTTCTTTACGGACCTACTATGCGTTAAGAAGCGGCATTGATGACTTGTATTCGCTTGTTTGCATTTATAATTCTGAGCTAGCAGTAGAAAAAATGATTGCTGAGAAAAGCAATTATACTGAACTGAAACGTTTTAAGGAGAATGCCAATGACAAAATTAAACAAGAAGTTTCTATCGGTTATTATGTCAATTGCTCTTATATCTGCAACTGTCACAGGTTGCGGAAAGGCAAACACTGAAACTGTAGGAGGCGGCGATGTACAAAGCGATGCTGCTTTGGAGCTGCCTACAGCTGAAACGAAGGATGAAGCTGAAGCAGCTTCTTTGGAGGTAACATCTGAAGCAGAGGAGAATACTCAGGAATCAGAGACAGGTGATACTTCTGGACATCCAATGGATTCATCGGTTATGACCCCATGGATCAACTCAACAATCATCGGTATGGTTA